>ERZ826051.1036-NODE-1036-length-27561-cov-3.411001_pt1 | contig 27561 bp, 27 predicted proteins | sample MGYA00519928_ERZ826051 | MGnify/ENA primary metagenome ERZ826051 (study PRJEB31778, sample SAMEA3449219) | human gut metagenome | biome: human gut; feature: human-associated habitat; material: faeces | place: United Kingdom | collected 2010/2012 ...
TGTACATGGGCTTTGACCTGAGGTTCCGCACCGCCGATAGTGCTGATAGCGCATAAGGTGATCAATTCCCGCATTTGCAGATCAAGGCCGTTTCTGGTGTAGGTATCGCCAAAGCAGAACTCTGAAAGATAATTGGCTATATGTTTTTGATTAGCCGGCGAGTTTTTGTGCATGGCGGCAATGTGTTCTGTTCCGAAAATCTCACCCTGTACTTTAAAGCCGTCGTCAAAACGGGTGGCTTCGGTAACAGTACTCTGGTTTGCCAGCGGCATTTTAATGCCCTGTTTTTTAAAAACTTTATTGGTGATTTCCAAAGCGCCGACCGTTTTGGGAAAGCCCACATAGGGAGCGCACTGATAAAGTGTTTCTTTTATTTCTACCGGGGTAGCGCCGGCTTTCAGTGCGGCCTGCACTTGTGCAGGCAGGCTGTCTAAAGTCTGGCTGGCGGTAAGTGCGGTGATCGTCAGCAGTTCACGTTGTTTGTCGGTCAGCTTACCACGGGAATAAACGTCGCCGTAAATGAAATTGTCCATGGTCTGAGCAAAATCCGGGTCGGTGGCGGCAAGTTTGTTTTTGGCGCTGCCGAAAAGATGCGCCTGTTTTTGCTGTGCTGTTTCAATCCTGTTTTTTGAAGCGGCACACACGCTCATTTTGCCAATTGTAAAGGTCATCCCCCCCAGTAGCAGGGATGTCATCAGGAACATGGAAATAAAGTTTTTCATAGGTCTGCCTCCTCTTGTTTTTGATTTTGTAACGGATGGTTTTTCTGATAAATGTCAGTACGGTAGTTTTCTATTTTGATATCTATTCTGGCTAAGGTTTGCTGAATAAATTCCAATTTTTCCTGCAGCACTTCCCGCTGCAGTTCTAAAATATCCTTACGGGCTTCCAGCGTGGTGTCGCCGAGCTGTGACAAGGCGACATATTCTATCAAAGTTTCCGGGGAGAGACCGGCTGACCGCATGGTTTTTATAAATTCTATCCAGCAGAGGTCTTTGGAAGTGTATTCCCGGGTCCCGCCTTTATTACGGGCGACAGGTGGGATAAGCCCGATCCGTTCGTAATAACGCAGAGTATTGGGTGTCAGCGAAGTCAGTTTGCCTGCTTCGGTAATATTCATAAAAATCACCTCCTGTAACTTTTAAATTCATTCTAGCGTTTGGAGTTAACTTCAAGTCAAGCGTTTTCTGAAAAAAATTAGCCGGCCTGTCCGATATAGATCAGTGTATAATAGAAACAAGTGAAGCTTTAAGCAGTTTATCAAAAAGAGGAGGGATGACGAATGATTATCAGTGCCAGCCGGCGAACTGATATTCCTGCTTTTTATTGGGAATGGTTCCAAAAGCGGCTGCAGGAACAGTATGTACTGGTACGCAATCCTCTGAACCTTCATCAGGTAAGCAGGATCAGCCTGCGGCCGGAGGTCGTGGATGGGCTGGTTTTCTGGACAAAAAATCCAGAACCGATGCTTAAGCAGCTGTCAGTTCTGGATGCGTATGCTTATTATTTTCAATTTACGCTCAATGCGTATGCTGCTGACGTAGAAGCAGCTTTACCGCCATTGGCGGTGAGGATAGAGATATTTCGGCAGCTGGCGCAGAAGATAGGTGCGGAAAGAATGATCTGGCGCTATGACCCGATCCTGTTAAGTGCACGCTATGACCTGCAGTATCACGCAGCGGTTTTTGAGGAACTGGCAGCGCAGCTGGCCGACAGTACGAAAAAATGTATTATCAGTTTCCTTGATTATTATCCTAAGATCAAGGCAGGTCTGCATCAGGCAGGGATGAGAGGCCTGAGTGAGGACGAGCAGCGGCGGCTTGCGGCCGTATTGTCCCAAACAGCCCGGCAATATGGTCTGCAGCTGGAAACCTGTGCGGAAGCTATAGAATTAGCTGATCTGGGGATTGGGCATGCCAGTTGCATCGACGCAAAGCTGCTTGGCCGTGTGAGCAGGTGCCGCCTTGATACAGTCAAAGATAAAAATCAGCGCGGTGAATGCGGCTGTGCCGCCAGTATCGATATCGGCGCCTATAACACCTGTCTGCATGGCTGCATTTATTGTTATGCTAATGACAGCCGCAGACAGCTGCAGCAGATCACGGCTGGAAATAGCAGTTCGCCGCTGCTGTGCAGTGAGCTGGAGCCTGCGGATAAGGTTACGGAAAGAAACTTGCGGGCGCTGCGGTCACTGCAGGCAGAGCTTTTTTAAATATCGGTTTTGTTGTCAGACAGCCGGTATTAATTTTTTGAAAAAGCTGCTTGACTTGGAGTTAACTCCATTGGATATGATACAGATAAGGAACGGAAGTTCCGGCATTTTAGTTATGAGCGGGCGCAATAAAAAGCAGGTGATTTGGCGGTTCTGCACCAGTGCGGACTGCGTTTTCAGCTACAACAGATTTGAGCGCAGAACGATGTGAGAATGTGATAGAAAAGGAGTGTGGTGAGAATGTTGGAAGAAAAATTAAGCGTGTTTCCCATGGGTGAAAAAAATGATGCCTATGCCCGGTATTTTGTGGGGCAGAGCTATTTGAAGATGCTGACAACAGAAGGAGTAGTTATTGGCAATGTTACTTTTGAGCCCGGCTGTCGCAATAATTGGCATATCCATCATCAAGGCGGGCAGATACTGCTTGTCACAGGCGGACGAGGTTATTATCAGGAGTGGGGGAAACCGGCCCGGGAGCTGAACGCGGGTGATGTGGTTAATATTCCGCCTGAAGTGAAACACTGGCATGGAGCGGCTCCTGACAGCTGGTTTGCACACCTTGCAGTCGAAGTGCCCGCCGCGGGGGTGTCCAATGAATGGCTGGAACCGGTAACAGATGCAGAATATGGAAATTTGAAATAAAGGAGCAAAAATAATGCTGGGTAAATTTGTTTATTCCAATCCTACCAAATTGTATTTTGGAGAAAATTCATTAGAAAATCTGCCGCAGGAATTGGCATGCTATGGTAAAAATGTCATGCTGGTATATGGCGGCGGTTCGATTAAGAAAAACGGTATTTATGAAAACGTGGTCAAGCTTTTGAGGGACGGTGGCAAAACAGTTTTTGAGGATGCAGGTGTAATGCCTAATCCCACACTGGAAAAATTATATGAAGGCTGCAGGATAGCCAAAGAAAACAAGGTCGATTTGATTCTGGCAGTCGGCGGCGGTTCTGTTTGTGATTATGCCAAGGCTGTTTCAGTTTCAGCTTACTGCGAAACTGATCCATGGGAAAAATATTATCTGCGGATGGAAGCGGTGGATAATAAGATTATCCCGGTTGGCTGTGTTCTGACTATGGTTGGCACAGGTTCGGAGATGAACGGCGGTTCAGTTATTACCAATCATGCGGCTAAAGCTAAAATCGGGCGGGTGTTTGGTGATAATGTGTTCCCCAGATTTTCGATACTTGATCCGACGTATACTTTTACGCTGCCGCGTTATCAAATGGTTGCCGGATTTTTTGATATCATGTCGCATATTTTGGAACAGTATTTTTCCGGAACTGACGACAATACTTCCGACTATCTTATGGAAGGCTTGCTGCGTTCGCTGATCCACAGTTCCAGGATCGCTGTGCAAAGCCCTGAAGATTATGAAGCGAGAAGCAATATTATGTGGATCGCTACATGGGCCTTGAATACTCTGGTAGCTAAAGGAAAGTCGACAGACTGGATGGTGCATATGATCGGTCAGTCGATCGGCGCTTACACTGACGCTACGCACGGAATGACTCTGGCCGCTGTGTCGCTGCCTTATTACAGGCACATCATGCCGTACGGACTGGCGAAATTCAAACGCTTTGCCATCAATGTATGGGATGTGCGTCCTGAGGGGAAAACTGATGAACAGATAGCTCAGGCAGGCCTTGCGGCGATGGAAAGCTATATGAGGGAGCTGGGACTTGTACTTAACGGCATGGAACTTGGCGTTGATGAAACGATGCTTGACGGGATCGCTCAGGGTTCGTTTATTCTTGAGGGCGGTTATAAAGTGCTGAATAAAGAAGAGATCGTTGAGATATTGAAGGAAACGCTGAAAGCCTAAAAAACAGAGCTTGCATTTATGCAAGCTCTGTTTTTTAGGGCAGGCGTTCCAGTTTGATAGTGAAATCATTATCGAAAGCGGCCAGTTTTTCAATACCGCTTTCAACAGTACCAAGTTCAATGAGGCTGTTGGCATAACTGTAATCACGGTAAAAAAATGCCAGATTACCCCAAGGTGCATAATAAGCAAAACTGCCTGTTTGAGGATCAAAACCGGCAGGAGCGCCCTGTGTGTCAAGGCGCCGCGGCAGATAAGCTACCTTTTCGGTATTATTAAAATCTTTGCAGGTCAGTTCCAGTGGCAGCAGGCTCAAAAAATCCTCTGCAGCTCTGGTGCCATTGAGTTTGACGATAAGCTCGTCTTGGTTGGCGAGTGTCAGCCTGATGCGTTGGACTGCGTCTGTTGGAGCGGTATGAGTTGCGTTAGTTGTTGTCTGGCCGATTTTGGCATTGGTGCCGGATGTGCTGCTGCAGGCAGCCACAATAAAGCTCAGTAATAAAGTAAGTGTCAGGGCCAGAGTTTTCAGCATGGTATTTCCTCCGTTTCTCTGTTTGTAAGTTGCAAATAGATAGGGTCTGCCGTTGCTTATACGGCTTCTATATGTGAGTTTATATGCTGGAGTCTGCTCCAGGTCAAGCGTTGTTTGTAGATTTTTTGCAAACTGCTTGACTGTGAGTCAACTCCAGCCCTTACAATGAAAGCAATACAGGAAAGGAGCGGTAAAAATGGTTAAGGATTTTAAACGCTGGACGACGCAGCTTGCGGCGACGGTTTTGTATAATGGGCGTGGTGCCGCCAATCTGCTGGGGGCCGATATGACCTGGAAAAATGTTTGTCTGCCCGGAGGTAATTGCGGCTATTGCCGCTATGCAGAAGCCGGATGTCCCTGGGGGCTGACGCAGCATACCCTGACCGGTTTTACTTTACCTTTGGGCTGGCGGGTTTGGGGGCTGCTCTTCTTGTGCGCTCTGTTTTTGGGACGGATGATCTGTGGCTGGCTGTGTCCGTTTGGCTGGGTGCAGGAGCTTTTAGATAAGCTGCCGATGTTGAAGCTGTCTAAAAATAAAATTACGTACTATTTAAGTTATTTTAAATATGTGGTTCTGCTGCTGTTTGCCTGCGATCTGTATTTCTTTGATCTGCATGGTCTGGACTGGCGTTGGATCATTGGACTTTTGGCTGCTGCGGCGCTGTTTATCTATCGGCCTTTTTGTCGTTTTTTCTGTCCGTTGGGAGCTTTTTACAGCCTGTTTAACAGGATCGCCGTTTTTGGCATGCAGGTAGATTCGCGTAAATGTACCGCCTGCCAGCGCTGCGTACGTAGTTGCTTGATGGATTGTAAACGGGTAGGAGACAGGGAATGTATTGTCTGCGGTAAATGCAGGCAGTCCTGCCCGACCGAAGCCATTTCTCTGGGCTGCAAATATTAAAGAAGAAATAAAATAACCTGCTGTATGCAGGTTATTTTGTGTTTTTTCTACATCAACAGTCCGGCACAGCCGGCTAAAAGCATCAAGGGAATAGCGCTCAGGTTACGGTAGTAATGCAGATAAAAAAGCAAAGCCGTCAGCAATGTCGGCCAGAATTTGAAATAGGTCAGCAGATTTTCCATTGCGGCGGTTCCGGCTGCGGGGAAAAATGTTATCCGCATAAAAAAGAAAACTGCGGTCAGCATCAAGGCGATAACTGAAGGCCGCAATCCATTGAGGATACCTTGTACAGCCAGCGAAGAGTTGAACTTTTGGAGAGAACGGGCAACGATGGCGACAAGAATGAAAGATGGCAGGCTGACGCTGAAAGTAGCTACAAAAGAACCAAGCAGGGCATGCCAGAATTCAGGACCGCAGACCCTGGCTCCTACATATGTAGCCGTATTGACAGCGATAGGGCCGGGGGTGATCTGAGAAATAGTGATGATCCGTGCATATTCAGATGCGGGGATCCAGCCGCGTCCGACGACTTCCTGCTGAATGATACTGATCATTGCCAGACCGCCGCCGAAAGAAAAAAGACCGATTTTGAAAAAGACAGTGAATAATTCCCAATAAAGCATCATTTTGTATCACTTCCCAGATATTTAGTGGCGCAGTAACCAAGCGCTGAGGCCAGCAGAACGATTATGGCAATGTCGAGACTGAAAAAATAGATCCCAAGCAGTGAAAAGGCCAGAATGAACCAGCCAAAATTGTTTTTGATGGAATAGGGAATCAGTTTCAGAGTTGCTGCGATCAATAAAGCTGTGATAGCAGAATTGATACCGTCAAAAAATTTCAATATATTGGGGTACTGGTCAAAACCACTGGAGGTGAAAGCCGTGACGATGACGAAAATAATGACAAAAGAAGGCAGGACGACGCCGATAGTTGCTACCAGTGATCCTTTAAGTCCCCCCAGCCTGTAGCCAAGAAAGGTAGAAGCATTGACGGCAATAACGCCGGGCAAAGACTGCGAGAGCGCAAGAACGTCAGTAATGTCTTCATCCCTGATCCATTTTTGTTTTTCAACAAATTCGTCACGTATCAGCGGTATCATTGCCGGCCCGCCGCCGATCGTGAACAGGCCGATCTTAACAAAAACAAGAAACATATGAAGATAACGCGGGCGCGAAGTATCCATAATAACCGCCTCTTTTCAGTCTGATAAATGGTGTTATTTTTATTATCGGTTATCTGCTCCAGTATTACAAGTCTGGTTGGAACAGGCAGCGGTATCGGCTGTGGCAAATAAAACCAGATATAGTATGGAAAGTAAAATGAATACCAGATGTAGATAAAATGTACTGATAGTTATGACGTTAACGAATAGGCAGAGTCTAAAACGGCATAAAATAACCCCTCCGCAGCTGTAGCGAAGGGGTTATGGTCAAATCAGAAATGTTTCTTTTCGATCAGCACGCCTACTGAAGTACGCCATTTCAAAATACCGGCGATGATGAGGCTGACAACGAAGCAGGCGGAGAAGAAATACAGGGTAATTGAATAGCTGTTGGTCGTTTCACGGATCCAGGACAGCAGCAGAGGCCCGGCAATACCAGCCATGCCCCAGGCAGTCAGGATCTTGCCGTGGATGGCGCTGAGTTCTTTCGTGCCGAACAGATCGCTGAGGAAGGCGGGCATACAGGAGAAGCCGCCGCCGTAGCAGGAAATGATGACGAAGACAATCAGCTGGAAGATGAAGGCACTGCTTGTTTCTGCAAGTGCGTAGAAGGCAAAGATCTGGATCAGGAAGAAGACTACATAAACTGTACTGCGCCCGAGATAGTCGGAAATAGTAGACCAGAAAATGCGTCCCAGACCGTTGATCAGACCGATGATACCGACCATGGAGGCGGCTGCCATCGGTGTCATTTTTACTACTTCCTGTGCCATCGGTGAAGCTACTGCTAAAAGTCCGATACCGCAGGTAATATTGGTGAAAAAAATCCACCACAGTGCGTAAAATTGCCAGGTTTTGCGTGCTTCTTTGGCTGTGAACTGAGTATCCGGGAGGATACTTTTGACGTTAATGCCGGACGGCCCGCCGTTGCTTGCTTTAGGTGGTTCAAGATATAAGGCGGAGGCGGCCATGATAACCATGTACACGCAGCCGAGAATGATAAAGTTCTGTACCAGTCCGTATTTGGCAACCAGGATCTGCATCAGCGGACCTGCGATCAGGCTGGCAAAACCGAAACCCATGATAGCAAGACCGGTGGCAAAGCCGCGGTTGTTGGGAAACCATTTGACCAGCGTCGAAACAGGGGTGATATAACCGGTCCCAAGACCGATACCGCCGATAACGCCGTAAAAAAGATATAAGAGCGGCAGACTGTTGAGATGCAGTGCCAGCGCTGTACCGAACATACCCAGACCAAAGAAGCAGGTCGAGGTGAGGCCGCTTTTACGCGGGCCGTATTTTTCAACGTAATCGCCCAAAAATCCCGCTGACAGTCCGAGAAATAAAATTGCGATCGAAAAAGTCCAGGTCGTTTCTTTCAGGGTAAAACCCATAGCCTGCATAATAGGCTTTGTCAGTACACTCCAGGCGTAAACACTGCCGATGCAGATATGGATGCCGATAGCCGACAGAGCAATGAGCCATCTGTTTTTCATAGGTAAACATCTCCTTTTCACACTAGAAAAAATCCGAGAGGGCCAAAGCCGGAAAATAAAAAAACCATCCGGGATCAGTTCTCTCTGCCCAGACGGTCGGCTGTTTCTATGGCATCGCAGTACACGTGGTTGATTCCACTTTATCCGTCAGTCCTGCGAGGTCTATTTGATTTATGTTCTCATTATAGCAAGAATTACGATAATGTCAAGCAAGGAAAAATAAAAAAACAGCAGTATAAAAACAGAACCTGCCCAGCTTGTTTACTCTTACCCTTAAATAACGTATAATAAAAATTAATATAAAGATGTAGTTTATTTTATAAAAATGCGGGAGGGAATACCATGTATTTAGCTGATGAACACAAGATTTGGGTCTGTAAAGGCGAGGATAAGATCTGCATGCTGCCGAAAATGGCAAACCGTCACGGTCTGATCGCCGGGGCAACGGGTACGGGCAAGACCGTTACTTTAAAGGTGCTGGCAGAATCCTTCAGCGAGATGGGCGTGCCGGTATTCCTGGCCGATATCAAAGGCGACGTTTCCGGTATGTGCAAGGCTGGTGAAAGCAGTGAAGGGTTTCAGAAACGTCTGCATAAATTAGGCATAGAAAATTTTGAGTTCAAAGGCTTTCCTGTACGTTTTTTTGATGTTTTCGGTAAAAAAGGGCATCCTGTCCGGACGACTATTTCCGAGATGGGGCCGGATCTGCTGAGTCGGCTTTTGGAATTGAATACCACGCAGAGCGGTATTATGACGATCATTTTCAAGATTGCCGATGATCAGGGACTGCTGCTGCTGGATCTTAAGGATCTGCGTTCGATGGTGCAGTACGTCGGTGATAATGCGGCTCAGTTCAAAACTGCCTATGGCAATGTGTCGGCTCAGAGTGTCGGCGCGATCCAGCGGGCTCTGCTGCGCCTGGAAGAACAGGGCGGAGATGTGTTTTTCGGCGAGCCGGCACTGGACATCAGGGACTGGCTGGCAGTGGCAGATGACGGACGCGGTTATATCAATCTTCTGCATTGCGTAGAGCTGTTTCAGACTCCGCTGTTATATTCTACATTTTTATTATGGATGCTGTCGGAGTTGTATGACCTGCTGCCGGAAGCAGGCGATCCGGAAAAACCTAAAATCGTCTTTTTCTTTGATGAAGCGCATCTGATTTTCAAAGACGCGCCGAAATCTCTGCTCGATAAAGTTGAACAGATCGTGCGTTTGATCCGTTCCAAAGGCGTCGGCATTTATTTTATCACCCAGCAGCCTTCTGATATTCCCGATACTGTTTTGTCACAGCTGGGAAACAAGCTGCAGCATGCGCTGCGAGCTTACACACCTAAAGACCAGAAGGGGCTGAAGGCTGCGGCGCAGGCCTTTAGAGCCAATCCTGGTTTTGACGCGGCAAAAGTGCTGCCGGAGCTTGGCACCGGCGAAGTGCTGGTATCACTATTGGATGCTGACGGAGTGCCGACAATGGTGGAGCGTGCTTATGTCATGCCGCCGCGCAGCTATCTTGGCGTAGCTGACGACACACTGCGCAACCAGCTGATAGCCTCCAGCCCGCTGTATAGTAAATATGCTGAAGCTGTAGACCGTGAGTCTGCTTATGAGATTTTGAGCGTCAAAGCCCAGCAGGATGCGGAAGCAGCAGCCAGGGCACAGGAAGAAGCTGCGCTGCAGAAAGAGCTGCGCAGCCGCAGCGCAGCTTCTAAAAAAGAACCGCCTACGGTCGCTGAAAAGCTGATCAGCAAAACGATGACGCGAATGGAAAATAAAGCTGTAGACACTATAGTACGCGGTATTTTTAATCAAATGAAAAAATGGTTTTAAAGGTGCTTGAAATGAAAAAGATTTTTGCAGCATTACTGGCTGTATTATTTATAACCGGTGCCGTGCTTGGCTGCGGCAAAACGCCTCAGACAGAGCTGAATCAGGCTAAACAGCAGGCTGCAGAGCAGGTGGCCAAAACTGCCAAAAGTGGACTGGCGCAGCTGCAGGGCAAGCAGGCGCAGTTCAAAGTCGAAGAAGGGCGCGCTTATACCGGTAAGGCTGAGGTAGCTTTGTATATCCATACCTTTCATAAATTGCCGGGAAATTTTATTACTAAACGTGAAGCCGAGCGCCTGGGCTGGAAGCATAAGGGAACGCTGAATGAAGTGGCGCCAGGTAAAAGTATAGGCGGCGACAGGTATGGAAACTACGAAGGATTACTGCCGCAGAAATCAGGACGCAGCTGGAAAGAATGCGATATTGATTACAAAACCGGTAACAGGAATGCTAAACGTCTGGTGTATTCTAATGACGGACTGATCTATTATACGGACGATCATTATAAAAGCTTTGAAAAATTGTATTAAGGAGGCGGCTGATGAAAACAGTAACTTTGGCACTGGCCAGGATGCAGTCGATCAGGCAGCTGCATAAATATCTGCGTGCGGAGCTTGAGCTGCCGGATTATTACGGTGAAAATCTGGACGCATTGTATGATTGTTTGACGGAAGTCTGCGAGCCTGTTATACTAAAAATACCGCAGGCGGTAGCCGCAGGTTCAGAATTAGGTTGGTATGGCGCAAGACTGCTTACAGTTGTACAGGATGCCGCCGCTGCAAATCCTAATCTTCAAGTAGAGCTTATTTAAAATATATGCAGTCTGCTCAAGCGGCAGGCTGCTTTTATTCTGTTTTACAGAGGGCGAAAAGAATGATTTTAAGTGTAGAGAAGCTGTCGCACAGCTATGGCGTCAGAACTTTGTTTAAAGATGTAACTTTTAATATTGAAGTGGGCGATAAAATCGGTATTATCGGCGTCAACGGCACCGGTAAAAGCACGCTGCTGCGCGATATTGCACGCGGTGAAGCCGGTGACGGCGGCCGGATTACGGCAAATGGCAGCTGCGTGATCGAATATCTGCCGCAGAATCCTGATCATGATCCACAGGCAACGGTATTGGAACAGGTATTTCAGGGCGATTCGCCGCAGCTGGAATTACTGCGGCGTTATGAACGGGCGGCAGCGCTGGCGGCTGCTGATCCTGAGAACAGTGCATTACAGAGCAGGCTGCTGGAACTGCAGCAGCAAATGGACAGCGCATATGCCTGGCAGCTGGAGAGCGAAGCTAAAGCGGTGCTTGATCAGCTGGGGATCAGTGATTTTAATCAGCCGATGGCGGAACTTTCCGGCGGGCAGCGCAAGCGTGTAGCACTGGCCGGAGTTTTGGTGCGTCCTTCCGATCTTCTGATTTTGGACGAACCTACCAACCATATGGATAATGAAACTGTGGCCTGGCTGGAACAGCTGCTTTTGAAGCGAAAAGGCGCTCTGCTGATGGTGACCCATGACCGGTATTTTTTTGACAGAGTGGTCAACCGGACATTGGAATTAGATGGCGGGCAATGCTATTTATATACAGGAAATTACAGCCTTTTTTTACAAAAGCGTGAAGAAAGACGCCAGTCGGAAGCTGCTGCTGCTCAGCGGCTGCGCAATGTTTACCGGCGTGAACTGGCCTGGATCAGCCGCGGTGCGGAAGCACGGCGGACAAAAAGCAGGGAACGCATCGAACGTTTTAACGAGCTGGAGCAGGAAGTGAAAAATATTTCTGCATCGGGAGAACTGGAAATGTCATCTGCCGGCAGCCGATTGGGGAAAACTGTGGTCGAGTGCGAGCATCTGGGACTTGACTACAACGGTGTGACCTATATCAAAGATTTCAGCTATATCCTGCTGCGTAATGACCGCGTGGGTATTGTTGGCCCTAACGGCAGCGGCAAAACGACGCTGATGGATATTCTGGCGGGAAAATTAGTGCCTGACCGTGGCAGTGTTCAGATCGGACAGACGGTCAGGATCGGTTATTTTTCTCAGCACAGCGAATTTCCGGACAGCGAACAGCGCGTGCTGGAATATATCCGCGATGTGAGCGATCACATCGAAACAAACGATGGGACAAGGATTACTGCCGCACAGATGCTGGAACGGTTTTTATTTCCTTCCGAGCTGCAGTGGGTGCCGGTCAATAAACTGTCCGGCGGAGAAAAACGGCGGCTGTATCTGCTGCGGGTGCTGATGGGTGCTCCCAACGTCTTGCTTCTGGATGAGCCGACCAACGATCTTGACATCCCGACGCTGTCGGTGCTGGAGGATTATCTGGACAGTTTTAATGGAGCTGTCATCGCAGTTTCGCATGACCGTTACTTTTTAGACCGGTTTGCCGGCAAAATTTTTGCCTTTATGGGTAATGGTGAGATCAGGCAGTTTATCGGCGATTACAGCAAATATGAAGCAGCGGCGGCCGAAAGCAAAGCAATGCTTGCAGGCGGTGCTAAAACCGGTACCGGCAAGGAGCGTATAGAAGCCGTTAAAAGCCAGTCTAAACAAATCAAGATGACTTATAAGGAAAAACTGGAATTTGAGCAGATAGAAACAATGATCGCCGGTGTGGAAGCCGAGCTGAAAATGCTGACGCTGGAAGTCAATAGCGCCGGCAGTGATTTTGTGAAGCTGGGCGAGCTTACCGCGCAGCAGCAGGATGCCGAGCAGCGTTTGGAACAGCTTGTGGAACGCTGGGCCTATCTTACGGAACTGGCGGAGGCGAGCGGTGTTTTCTGAGCTGCCTTAAAATAGAAAGGGATAAATATGTTAGTAGACGAAAATTTTAAACAACGCCTGCGGCGGCTTTTTTCAGTGATGATCCCGATTTTGATTACTCAGACGGCGATCATGGCTATGAATTTTTTTGATTCTTCAATGTCTGGTCATGCAGGTGCGGTCGATTTGGCGGGCACTTCGATCGGCGGTAATATCTGGATGCCGATTTTTGTTGGCACTAATGGAGTTTTATTAGGCGCGATGCCTATAGTTGCTCATCTGTTAGGCGCTGATAAGCGCGATAATATTGGTAAGGTCATTCGGCATACGATTTTTTTGGCGATAGCTTTTTCGGCAGTTATCATTTTAATGGGCGTTTTATTTTTAGATACCCTGCTGACACATCTGCATTTGGAACCGCAGGTGCATTATATTGCCAAGATGTATATGGCGGCGGTGGCCGTAGGTGTGATACCGTTTTTTATGTCAACCTCGCTGCGCGCTCTGATAGATACTTTGGGACATACAGGTATCACAATGAAGATTTATTTGCTGGCGCTGCCGGTAAATGCCTTTTTAAACTACTGTTTTATTTTTGGAAAACTGGGAATGCCGCGTTTGGGCGGGGTTGGCGCCGGTGTGGCGACTGGTATTACCTACTGGCTGGAATTTGCTATTTTTGTCTGGATCGTGCATAAGCTGCCGGCTTTTGAGCATTTCCGGATTTTTAAAGACCGTTTCCATTTAGATATCAAACAGCTGCGTGAAAATCTCAGCATCGGTGTGCCGATCGGTCTGGCAATGTTTATGGAGGCCAGTATTTTTGGTGTAGTTGCACTGTTCATTGCCAAGTTCGGTACAGTCATCATTGCGGCGCATCAGGCAGCGTTGGGCTTTACTTCATTGCTTTATATGGTGCCGCTCAGTTTTTCAATGGCGCTGACGATTTTAGTTGGGGTCGAAGCAGGTGCCAAACGTTTTGAGGAAGCGCAGAAATTCAGTCGTATGGGCATTGCTCTCAATATGGCCATCGCGATTTTTCTGGCGGTGCTGGTTTACACTAACAGACCTTATATAGCCATGCTCTACACTACTGACCCTGTCATTATTGAAAAAGTAGTCGGCTTTTTGTTTTATGCAATCTTTTTTCAGTTGTTTGATGCGACGGCAGCGCCGATCCAGGGAATCCTGCGCGGGTATAAAGATGTTAAAGCAACCTTCTATTCCGGTTTTTTTGCCTATTGGGTGGTTTGTCTGCCCTTGGGCTGTTTCCTGGATTTTGTAATGGAGCATGGTCCTGCCGCATATTGGCAGAGCCTGGATATAGGCTTGTTTTTCTCGGCGGTTTTCTTAACGCTACGGATGTTCTGGCTGCAGAAAAAGCTGGCACGTGAACAAATATAAAAAAACGCAATAAACACAAAACTCCGGCTGTTTAGAAGCCGGAGTTTTGTGTTTAAGTGTACGCCTGTTTTAAAAAAATAAATAGCAAAATAAATCCTGACCTCTTGTGTATTTGCAAAGTATACAAGGGGTATTTTTTTGCATTGCTGATGGCGCAGGCGGGCAGCAGGAGGACAGTGACCACGTGCAGAGCATTGCCCGCTGATGGTTGTTGTATAAGTGCCGGGGAGGGGCAAAACGGAAGTCTATGATAAATATTCGTTTGTATGTCTTGTGGGGGGACATACGTGCTATAATAATTATTATTACTCTGAGAAATAAAAACACCGTTTTAAGAAAAGAAAACCAAAAGAAAACCAAAGAATCTATCTGAAAAGCAGTAAAATTTTACCTTAAAAATAATGAGAAAGGCGGAGGTAAACGATGTACGATGCAGATTGTCTGGAAAAAATTGGCGCCAATGTCAAGTTCCTGCGCACGATGCGCAAGCAGGATGTAGCGCAAACGCTGGGCATCAGTCAGACCCATCTGAGCAATATGGAATGCGGCCGCGTCAAGTTCAGCCTGAAACAGCTGCTGCGCCTGGCCAACCTTTTTGACTGCCAGCTGGAATGTTTTTTTGACCCCCGGCAGGCGGCCAACGTAGCAGTCGGCGGGACCGGCAGGATAAGCGGTATACCCAAAGTGATATGGAGCTGCTGCTGACACTGGTTAAAAAAAGCGGTCAGCCGTAACGCTTCCAGCTTTAGACAAATAAGCGGTACTGTTGTGTAAAAGTTTAGACTGATAGAAAACAAAACGAACAGGAAGACATGACTATGACGGAAATAAAATCAGCCAGTGACGAAGAAATGGCATACTCTGCCAAAGGCAACAGCGATGGTAACAACGGCGGCCTGCCCCAGCAGGGACAGGCACCTCAGGCAGCGCCAAAACCCTATATGACCTTCGCCGCAGGCCAGGTGCAGCAGCCAAGCGGTATTGCAGGTATCAGCTTCGACTTTAACTACGGCGCCCGCGTCACCGTGCCCCAGGGCGAGTACAGGGTTCGGTTTATTGACCGCAAAGCCTGTCTTACTGTCTACGACGCACCTGCCAGCGGCGTTTTGGTTGCCAGCAGCAAAAAGTATTTTATCGATTTTCGTATCGAAGTATACGAAAAAGATAAAATGATCTTTGCCCACGACCTGGATCTGCGCAGCCAAAAAGTGCTGTTAAAATTCCCGGTCGGGATATTGGGAGATATTCTGGCCTGGTTCCCCTATGCGGAAGCCTTCCGCCAAAAGCACGGCTGCCAGCTTTACTGCTCCATGGCCGAAGAACTGGCAGAGCTGTTTAAACCAGCCTATCCTAAGATACACTTTCTCAAACCGGAAGAACGGCCTGAAGGGCTGTACGCCAGCTACTATATGGGCATCTTCTTTCCCTGCGACGACAGGCTGCACCAGCCATCAGACTTTCGCATTCGCGGCCTGCACCAAAACGCCGCCATGATCCTGGGGCTGGACGAAGGAGGCGAACCGCCTCAGCTTAGCGTCAAGCTTTTGCCCAAAGACAAAACACGTAAAATAGCAGGACCATACGTCTGCATCGCCGCCCAGTCCAGCAGCCAGGCCAAATATTGGAACAACGGCAGCGGCTGGCTGGGCGTCGTCAAACACCTTAAAGCCAAAGGCTACAGGGTGCTGTGCATAGACCGCGAAAATGTCTACGGTATGAACAGTCGCTTTAACATAATCCCCTACGGCGTCGAAGATTTTACCGGCAAGCTGCCCCTGTCAGAACGTATCGACCTTTTATACCATGCCGACTTCTTCATCGGCCTGTCCAGCGGTCTTAGCTGGGTAGCCAACGGCGTAGGCATACCTATTGAAGTAACAGGGGAACATAAGCAGCTTTTGATAACCGATGCCAGCGGCAAACTGACCTTTGTGGGTAAAGAATTCAATGCCGGAGGACTGTGGGACGTTGACCCCACACTGTCTAAAGGTGATGCTCTGGGGCTTTCGGCCAACGACTGGTATTTGACAAATATGGTCAAAACAGTCAATAATGATACGAGCGTGCTTTTGGATGCTGCCGATAACAGCTATGCTATGTGGCGCAATACCAACGACAGTCTGCGCAGTCGTTTGGGAGCACTGGCAAGCGGCAGAGAGCAGGCAGACGGCGTTTGGGCGAGGACGCAGGCAGGGCGCTTCAGCGGCTCAGGCTACGAAGGACGCTACAACCTTTATCAGTTGGGATTTGAGAAGCAGTTCAAGGGCGGAAGTATCTATGGCGGCGCTATCGACTACGGCGATGGCAGTGGTAGCTACGCCCCCGGCAGCAGCAAAGATAATCTGAGATCCTTTAGCCTTTATGGCATCTGGACAACAGGCAGCGGCGCATATACCAATGTTACGGCCCGTGTAGGCAACTTCTCGACCGATTTGGAATCCTACGGCGACTACCCGGATAAAGCCAGCTACAAGCAGCACGCCTACAGTCTTAGTGTGGAATACGGCAAACGCTTTGATTTTGAAGCAGGTTTCTTTGTTGAGTCACAGGCACAATTTACCCTTTGCAGGCTGGCCGGTATCGACTACACCACCGACAGAGGCGTCAATGGCCGTATCGACGGCATGAACAGCGCCATCGGCCGTATCGGCTTCGTCATGGGACAGAAGATAGAAAATGGCAGCGATATCTACCTGAAAGCCGACCTGCTGCACGAATTTGCCGGTGAGCGCGACCTGCAGCTGACCTCGGATGCAGGCGGAACCAATGATATATTGACCAAGCACAACGACTACGGCGATACATGGTTCGAGCTGGGGCTGGGCGGCAACGTCAGGATCAGCAGGACGGGCAACTTCTATGGCGAAGTGACGCGCGGCTTCGGCGGCGACATCAACAAAAAGTGGAGCGTCAACGCCGGGCTAAGGTTCACGTTCTAAGTGAGCGTCGCTTTGCTGCGAGCAGTAAAATAAATCCGAATAAATATTAAAACACTGCTGTGAACCAAAGTTCACAGCAGTGTTTTAATATGTTTTGTAATTGTTTGGAATTTATTTTTCGTTGACGATCAGCGCCATAGCCAACAGGTCATCCTGACCAATATTTTCGATGCTGTGGCTTTCGCCTTCGGGGCAGAAAACAACTGCGCCTGCAGTCAGCGTGTTTTCAGTGCCGTTGTCATTATATAAGGCCGTACCCTGCAGGATATAAATAGTTTCGCTGGTGCCTTCATGTTTGTGGTAACCGAGTGAACAGCCGGGTTTAAGAATTACGCGCGCATAAGCGGCTATTTTGCCGCCGTAAACCTTTTCATCGACGATGTGCTCCATAATAGTATTGCCTTTACCGCCGGCCCGGCGTTCAAAAATATCGGTTTTTCTTTCAGTGACGATCATCACAAGCCCCTCTTTCGTTATAAAATACTGCTGTTGAAATAAGATTCGCAGCTGTAAGGAAAATTCCTGCAAAAAATTTCAAAAAAAATCAATTTACCTCTTTACAAATTTAGCATACTAAAGTATAATCAAAAGCGTAGTAAGAAAACAACACCTAAGAGGGGGATGGATGATGAAGAAATTTTTACTTTTGGCTATGACGCTGCTGATGGCTTTGTCTTTGGTTGCAGGCTGCGGCAGTGACAGTCCTAAAAAAATGGTGATAGGTCTTGATGACAATTTTGCGCCGATGGGCTTCCGTAATGAAAAGAACGAGATCGTCGGTTATGATATCGACCTCGCTAAAGAAGCCTGCAAGCGTGCTGGTATGGAAGTAGAATTTAAACCGATCGACTGGGCTTCCAAGGAAGCAGAGATCAAGGGTAAGCGTATCGATGCGATCTGGAACTGCTTTACAGTCAACCCGGAGCGTCAGGAAGCTTATACGCTCTCCAAGCCCTATATGGTAAATGCTCAGCTGGTAGTTGTTCCTAAAGGGTCTGAGATTACTAAAATTGCTGATTTGAAGGGTAAAGTTCTGGCAGTACAGGATGACAGTACCGGTTCTTATATTCTTGACAGAAATAATGAACTGAGGACTTCCCTGAAAGATTACAGAAAATATCCTGACTTTGCTGCTGTTTATATGGATATGGACGCCGGCCGTATCGATGCCATGGTAGTTGACGCTGTTCTGGCTCGTTATTATATGGTCAAACATCCTGATAAATATGTAGCTTTGGAAGAAAATCTGGGCGACGAAGTCGTAGCGGTTGCCTTCCGTAAGGATGATAAAGAATACAGTGAGAAAATCAACAAGGCACTGGATGAAATGAAAAAAGACGGCACCATGAAAAAGATTTCTGAACAATGGATGGGTGTTGACATCACTAAATATTAATAAGCTCCGGGCCGATGGCATGAGCTGTCGGCCCTTTTACTCTACTTATTTTTAATGCAGATACGGAGACTCATAATGGATTATATTATTTCCATCCTGCCGCAGATGTGGCTGGGAACGATCGAAACTTTAAAATTGTTTTTTATTACTATTGTTTTGTCAATACCTTTAGGTATACTGCTGGCTCTGGCGAGGGTTTCGTCACTTGGCAGTCTGCGCAGTGCCGTTGGTGTCTATGTCTGGCTGCTGCGCGGTACGCCGCTGATGCTGCAGCTTTTATTCGTTTATTACGGACTTCCATTTATTCCCGGTATCGGGATCAGGATGGATGATTTTCAGGCGGCTATTTTTGCGTTTGTACTTAATTATGCCGCTTATTTCTGCGAAATTTTCCGCGCCGGTATCCAGGCTATTCCTAAAGGCCAGTATGAAGCGGCCCGTACTTTGGGTATGAATTATGTACAGACCATGCGCCGTATTATTCTGCCGCAGGTTTTTCGCATTATCCTGCCGCCTGTCAGCAATGAGACGATAACTCTGGTCAAAGATACTTCTTTGATTTATGTTTTGGCAATGAATGATCTGCTGCGGACGACACGTAATCTGGTGCAGCGTGATTTCAGTATTACGCCGTTTCTTGTAGCCGGTGTTTTTTATCTGCTGATGACGCTGGTTTTGACCTACGGATTTGACAAACTGGAAAAAAGATTTTCGAAGTACGATTGATGGGAGTAAGCCATGAAAAAAATCGAAGCACGTAATATTCATAAAAGTTTTCAGGAACTGAACGTTTTGCAGGGTATAGATCTTGATGTCGAAGAAGGCGAAGTCATTGCCGTCATCGGTCCCAGCGGCAGCGGTAAAAGTACTTTGCTGCGCTGTTTGAACAAGCTGGAAACTATCAACAGGGGCACGATCATTATTGACGGTGAGCTGCTTGCTGATACCAGCAGCACAGGTGAGGTGGTATATGCACCCGGTGACGAAAGCCGCCGAATTGCCTGTAAAATGGGAATGGTGTTTCAGCAGTTTAACTTGTTTCCGCATATGACAGTGCTGCAGAATTTGATTGAAGCACCGGTGCAGGTGCAGAAGCGCGACCGTGCCCAAGTAATCGAAGAAGCAAAAATACTTTTAGGCAAGGTTGGCTTGTCCGAAAAAGCGGATGTTTATCCGCGGAAGCTCTCCGGCGGTCAGCAGCAGCGTGTAGCTATCGCCCGCGCTTTAGCGATGAAGCCATCGATCATGCTTTTCGATGAGCCGACATCTTCGCTGGATCCTGAATTGACAGGGGAGGTTCTGCGTACCATGCGTGAACTGGCTGAAGAAAAAATGACGATGGTGGTAGTGACTCATGAAATGGGTTTTGCCCGCGAAGTAGCGACCAAAGTTATTTTTATGGCTGATGGCAGAGTACAGGAACAGGGCAGGCCTGAGGATATTTTTACTAATCCGAAAAATGAACGTCTGCAGGCTTTTTTGCAAACTGTGTTAAAATAAAAACAGCGCCCTGAGGCGCTGTTTTCGTTATCAATGAGGCAGAAGGATGAATGATGAGGGGAGAGCTGCGAAATGAAAAGCAAGAATATCAATCAGCTTGTATTGGCCGGGGTACTGTGTGGTATCGGTATCGTTGTGCCGATGCTGATGCCTAAAATAGTGATCGGGCCGATGTCGTTTACGCTGGCCAGCCATGTGGCTATTTTTATTGCGATGTTCATATCGCCGAAGCTGGCCGCAGTAGTTTGCTTGGGAACGACGCTGGGCTTTTTTATGACGACGCCTGTAATTATTGCTCTGAGGGCTGCCAGCCATATCTGTTTTGCCCTGCTTGGGGCTGTGCTGATCAGAAAAATACCGGAAATCATTGAAAAGCCATTGCCAAGCACTGTGTTTAATGGTGGGCTGGCCTTTGTACATGCTCTGGCTGAGGTTGCCGTCGTTTCACCTTTCTTTCTGGCCGGCAGCATTTTCAAACCGGAACAGCTTGCCGACGGTTATGTTATGAGCGTACTTGTTCTGGTAGGGGTTGGTACATTTTTACATTCGCTGATCGATTATACTGTTTCGATCATGCTGTGGAAGCCTGTACGTGCTGCATTGCCTTCGCTGGCCGAGCTGCGTGAATAACGGCAGTAAAGGTGAATGAGATGAAAAAATAAATAAAAGCACCGGCCGCCATCGGTGCTTTTATTTATTTTAGGAATTGACTAATACGGCAGAAGGTATACAATTAAAAGCAGGTTATAGAGAAAAGGGGCTTTTAAGTGGAAAATCGCGAGTATATAAAAACAGGTTCGCAGGTTTACTGGCGAACGCTGTTTATTATTTTTTTAGGAAGTATGGCGGCTTTTGGTGCCGAGTACTGTGTGCAGCCGATTATACCGGTTATTGCTTCCAGCTTTGGGCTCAATGCAGTACAGGGGAGTCTGGCAGTATCTTTAGGATTGGTGGGGATGTCAGCAGCAATGCTGCTGATTGCCGGTTTGGCACCGCGTTTTGACCGTAAACTGGCAACTGCTGTCGGCTTGATAGGAGCTGCAATACTGACTATTATGATAGGCTTCAGCGGCAGTTTTGAAGCTATTCTGGGGATGCGTCTGATACAGGGATTGCTTTTAGCTGCATTTCCTTCGTTGATAATTGCTTACATCAATGAGGAATTTGAGCCGTTTAACGTCGGTACTGTAATTGGGATCTATATCAGCGGAACAACAGTGGGAGGCCTGTTTGGACGGCTTGTGGTCAGCGCGATTACTGATTTTGTTTCCTGGCGCATGGGGCTGATTGTGATCGGCATTTTATATCTTGCTGTCGGTATTGCTTTTTTTATGCTGCTGCCTAAACCGAAATATCAGCGGCAGCGCCAGTCAGGCGGACTGCAGCTGATAAAAACCTTTCATACCGCTCTGGCAAATAAGAAATTATTATGGATTTACCTGGTTGCATTTTTGATTATGGGTTCTTTTGTTGCTGTTTTTAACTTTATTTCCTATGTCTTACTGGCACCGCCTTATTCATTAAGCCAGACTGTAGTAGGGCTGCTGTTTGTAGTCTATTTGTTTGGAACCTTCAGCTCTACCTATATGGGCAGATTATCAGATCAGCATGGTAACGGGCGCGTACTTATTCTGGGCCTTTTGATAATGCTGACCGGCGGGCTGCTGACTTTACTGCAGCCGCTTGTATTTAAATTTATAGGCCTGGCTATATTTACTTTTGGGATGCTGGGTTCACATTCCGTAGCCTGCGGCTGGGTAGGAAAACTTAATCATGGCGATAAAGCGCAGTCATCGTCGATGTATATGTTTTTCTATTATGCCGGTGCAAGCTCACTGGGGACTTTAGGCGGCGTATTTTTGGAAAGCTATGGCTGGAGCGGTGTTATCGGCATGGTTGCTGCTGCGGTTATTATTTGCCTCCTTGTAGTAGTCAGGCTGGAACTGGCGGTAAGCCAGCATTTATTGTGGCATCACTAATAAAATAGAGAAAGTCAAAAACAGCAGGTGGTAAAGGTTTGCCGCCTGTTGTTTTTTTATGTACAGACAGAAAAGCAGTAAAATTTGAAAATAATTCACTTGACCTGGAGTGCGCTCAAGGTTGTATAGTTATGTCAGGAGCATTGGAAAGACAACAAAGTAAAGGAGCGGAGTAAAGATGAAAGTAATATTGGTTAACGGCAGCCCCCATGAAAAAGGCTGCACATATACGGCGCTGAAAGAAGTTGCGTCTGCATTGGAACAGGAGGGCATCGAAACAGATATTTTCTGGATCGGTACGAAAGCTATTGCGGGCTGTATTGCCTGTCACGGCTGTGCCAAAACTGGCCGCTGCGTTTTTCATGACAAGGTCAATGAATTTTTGGAGCTGGCACCTGTTTATGACGGCTATATTTTTGGTTCGCCTGTGCATTGGGCTGCAGCCGGAGGAGCGATAACTTCTTTTATGGACAGAGTTTTTTATACTGCCGTTTGTTCAGGTCAGAAAACTTTTTATCTGAAGCCGGCGGCCGCGGTGGTATCTGCCCGCCGTGCGGGAACGACGGCAGCCTTTGAACAGCTGAATAAATATTTTATGCTGATGCAGATGCCTGTCGTAGCTTCGCAATATTGGAATATGGTACATGGCGTCAATGCTGAAGAAGTAAAACAGGATTTGGAAGGCTTACAGACGATGCGTACGCTGGGCAGAAATATGGCTTTTTTACTGCGGTGCAAAGAAGCCGGTTTGCAGGCTGGTGTAGCATTACCACAGCAGGAAACGCCAGTTTTTACTAATTTTATTCGCAGCTGAAGCGTTTGTTTAAAGCTTTAGCTGCAGGTAAACAAAAAACTCCCACATTCGGGGTGTTCACTTAGGGATTTATGAAAACAATTAAATTTTTGAGTGACACCTTCAAGCGGGTGTAAACAGAAAATGACCATGCAAGAGTAGAAATGCTCAAGTGTGGTCTATTCTTTATATATAGGTGTAAGTCCTTCTATGATGGACTCATTCATTAAATTTCAATTTGTCGCAGGATTGGGCATAGTCTGCAAATTGGTTTTGAAGTTCAATTGGCGGAATAAATATACGTACATCCCTTACAAGTTCACTATTCAGATTGTCCACTGTAGTACCATTTGCTAATGAATGGAATTGTTTTTGAACAGTATTTGTTCTTAGTTCATAGTAGAAAAACAATGTGTTTAAAGCTTTTTGATAATCTGATATTATTAACCATCCATCATGAACACATCCTGTAATACTAACGACATAAGGCCTTCCAAATGACATAGAATTCGAAAGAATAAAATCTCCTGGAGCAACGTATCTAGATTTATCAGCACCATCTTTAGTGATTTTTTCAGCAGTATGGGTTACATATATATCATCAATAGATACATCTCCAATTTTAATCCAATTCACTCCATCTTTATCTTCTGTAAGATAGTTAGATATAGGTCTAGGTGATGCACCACGGCATATATTTGCCACCTCTGATATTCGCCTTGTGGTTCCATTTTGTTTTGATTCGAACATCTCGTTAAATTTGGATTTAATAGAAATAACTCTGAATAACATCATCTGAAATATTTATCAATTAATGCCTCTCGTTTAGATACCAGATCCGCAATTCTTTTTTGTGCATCAAATTTGGATTTAACCTTCTCAGATTGTTCTGAGATAATCGCTTGCTCGTTTGCAATTTGGTTGTCAACAGCATCCAGTTCATCGACAATTCTTTGCTGCTCTGTAACAGAAGGAATTTGAACAATCAAATTAGAAATTCTTTGAGTTGATGCTCTGTTGCTACGAGAAAATCTTTCAAATTCACCCTCAACCTGTAAAGCTACCGCCATGTATTTAGGCAAAATATCATTTGTTTTGATACGCAAAACGCCACAGTGGTCTGTAGGATAAAAGGGTTGATTCTCAGGTATAATATTAACCATCCAATCTCCATCAATTCCCCAAAGAATAGATGGCATAGAAAAATCTGTGATATTTTGTTTATCAATCCTTCCAAATTCTTCAAATACATTTGCACTATAAATAGGAATGCTGCCATTTTCAACAACTTCATCTGATATAACTCTGTTTCCAATAGATAAATCAAATACAGACTTATCAGAAAGACGATAATTGGTTAGTCCCGGAATATCCTTCAATACTCTAGTAGGCGTTGTTTTAATAGATTTATTAAAACTAATTCCAGAAAAATCAATCATATCCTGCAATCTCAAGCGATAATAGTAGTTTTCTAAATCTGTAACGTCGAAGCTATCTATATCATCAAATGTGTTTCTAATAAGTCCTGCAATTGTATTATCGTCCGTTCGATCCTTATCATTGTATAAACAACCGCCAGCCTTAATTATCTGAATTCCTTCTTGTCCTTTTCTGTTGCTCCACTTATACCCCAAGAACTTCTCTTGCTCCTTGTTTTCGTCTGGTGCAGAAATAATCAATGTTTCTTGATTATAAACAAGTGAAAAGTATAAAAGTTTTTCTTGTTCGATAGATAAAGCGTAATCGTAAAAATGCTGATTCATCCAGCATACTCTTTCTTTTTCGGATAACTTATTAAAGGTTTTCTGCTTTATTTTACTGTTGTATTCAGCAGAGTTTACAAAGGCAGTAAAATACTGTCCAAAATATTCAATGCCATCCCAATTAGAATAATCTTCGCTCTTTTTTATGAAAATATGATATTCTTCTTTTTTAACACCTATTTTTTTCAAATATCCTCTAAGAATGGCCTCATCTTCCCAACCTTCAAGCTTTTCTAGGTTTAAAATTGCAGTCACGCTATCGCTGACTAAATCAATTCTTTTTGGAGGCTCTGTAAATTTTTGCAAGAACAGAATCACAGTATTTGTACCTGTTGCACCGAAAGTTTTACTTCCTAGCGTTGCTATTGCTCTAAAATTAAAATTCTTTAGAAGAATTTCTCTTGCTGCCACGAAGCTTTCGTTTTCTTTGTTTAGAATACTGCTTGGTAAGACTATAGCAGCTACAGCCTCAGGTTTAAGTAACTGTGAAATTCGCTCTACAAATAATGTTTCTATCTCTGAACCATCATTAGAAATCTTGGTTAATATATCCAGTTTGTTGTCTGTAAGCTTCAAGTGTGGCTTGAATGCTTTGACAGAATATGGCGGATTTGCAACAAGGATATCAAATGTGTTAGGCGTAATGCTTTTGTCTCTGTAATTTTCCAGTCCATCGCCAAAAATAATATTCCCATTCCCTGCGCCATGCATAAACAGTGATATCTTTGAAACTCGTGCCAATCTATAATCTTTTTCTATACCATAGATCTTATTTTCAACCCAATGATTTGTGTCGGATGGCTTACCTATTGATGCAAGTATAGCTTCAATCGCTTCATATCCCTCTGTCAAAAAGTGACCTGCACCACAAGCATAATCTATGACCTTGGGGTATTCCACACCATCTGTTTTGCTCACAATCGCCGTGATTGGCAAGCTATCCCATATAAAGCGAGTGATAGGAGTAGGTGTAAAGAATTGTCCTTCATTTTGCTTGAAACCCTTATTTAAAAGTTGTTCAAACAAATCACCAAGCATTTGTACATCTGCTGAGCCGATAATCCTAAATCCTTGGAACAATTGTACTACTTCAACAAGTATTTTTCCGTTTTGGTAAAAGAGTTCTTCATTATGCACATCTTTGAAAGCAAAATCATTATTTGTATAAAATTTTAGTATTCTAAGCGTCTTTTTCAATTCATCTATCATTTTTATGCGCTTTTGATTTGTGTATTGTTTTACTAAATTTTCAGCATAATCATCGGAAACATAGAAAATCTCTTCACGCATAAATTTTTCCATTCCTTCTTTATGAAGACGTTGCAATCTATCTTGAAGGGATTCGTATGTATCAGTTCCAACTTTATACTGAAATTCTACAATATCATCTTCTGCTTTTTGTATTTCATCAACTAACTTACAAATAAATAGTGCAATAAGTCTATTAAAAGCATTCTCTTTATCAGAAACATTGTTATGACGAAGAATCTCTTCAAAACGATTCACAATTTTATTGTTTTCAGTAAAATCTTTTAAGTCTTTCTTTCTTAAAGGTTTCACGCCTATATCATATGCTACAGAATCATCTCTGAAAATAACATCTCCACAAAAACGCTGTTCGTATGTTTCCTTCCATGCAATATATAGTTCCTCGGCCGTATGAGCATTTTGATACAAGAGGATAGTTGTGTCCTTTTTTGCTGTAACAAGAATATTTGCATCATCAGAACAATCAATACTATCTGTGGTATATTCTACTTTTTTGTCACTAAAATTAGAGGTGTATAAAACCAGCCATTTGCAGCCGCCTTCTTGTTGCCAATAAGAGATAAGCTGACCACCATCTGTGAGAATATTTTTCATTTCTTTCTGATATTCATTTCCGAAGGTCTTGCATTCAATAATAAAAAGCATATGCCCGTTATTATCAGTTACACATATATCTGCACGACCACTTTTTTGCTCGTGACCCAGTGCCCATGCTCGCTCTAATTCAATATGTTCTGGGCGATATCCTTTTTCAAAGAGGCGATTAACACATTCTAATACTACAAAATTTTCGGGTTCAGAAAAATTACAGGTAGTTGCTACATTAACCTTAAATCCTTTTTCTTCAGGATATTTTATTTTTTGATTTTTGAAATCAACAATAATAGAACAAGAAATATCTTTGTATTCTTTTTCAAATATATCGTTCCTATCATCATTAAATCCAATTGAAAGAAGCATATCCTTCAAATTTGTTTTTGTTATCACCGTATTTTCTCCTCATCGATTTTTTGCTAATTCTTAATAAGCTGATTTCTGTCAAGATATTATAATTATTCTATAACACGAATCATATATGCTTTATTTCTACAGTATAGTCTAGCCATGCCTCTTCGACATCGGTATATGCAATATCATTTTTAAGGCAAAATTCTTTTATGTTTTTCATTGCTACAAGATTCGGTTTTGCCTTGCCGCCTTCCCATCTATTAACAGTTGAAAACGCAACTTGTACTTCCTTGGCAAAATCACTCTGTGTCAAGAAGCAGCGTTGTCTGATTCTTTTAATTTCTTCTGGAAATCCCATATTGCATCTCCTTTTCTGAAATATATCAACAATATAGCGTTATTATAACATAAAATATGAATAATTCTACTTTATATATGAACAGCCGACTATGGCTGCTTATTTTTTATTCATTTTTCATGTGATGGTTAAAAATCAGCATTTTATTCTGCCTGTGACTTAAGGGGTTCGATTCCTATAGTTTTCTCGTTTTATAGATAGAAGAAAAAAATTAACAATTCAGTTCTTAAAACTATCGAAGATATCCTTTCACTATCAAAGGGAAAATAATTCCGTGATTTTGCTCTCGAACTGTCCTCTGGAAGATAGGGAGGGATAAAAAGTTTCTCCAAAGCCTGGAAAAAGCAATATCAATCTCTCTTAATAAGTTAGGAAGTAACAATACTTACGCTCAAAATGTCAGTATGTCTCCAGTGGGAAAGTAAGGACAGAAAAAAATATTCTTTCGTCAAATCAGCACATTCATCTCCCTTGGTAAATGTAAGAAGTATTTTTCT
>ERZ826051.1039-NODE-1039-length-27483-cov-4.534891_pt1 | contig 27483 bp, 23 predicted proteins | sample MGYA00519928_ERZ826051 | MGnify/ENA primary metagenome ERZ826051 (study PRJEB31778, sample SAMEA3449219) | human gut metagenome | biome: human gut; feature: human-associated habitat; material: faeces | place: United Kingdom | collected 2010/2012 ...
CTGCTGGATGAAAAGAAATAATTGTTTCGTAAAAAACTATGGCATGTAAAACGCCGTTAGACTTGTTGTAGTCTGACGGCGTTTTACGTTAGGAAGCTCTTTGAAGAAACATCTATATTATTTCGTTTCCTGTCCCGCTTTCTTCCGGAACAGTTCTTTTCCACAGCTGATGACAATGATGACACCAAGAACCATCAGCAGAATGGCGATGATGAGCTGCAGTCCCTCAACGAGGAAGACAGCGGTTCCTGCTCCATACGCTTTTACAAGTGCGATGACACGCTCTACCAGTGCGGTAAAGGTGACGCAGAGCATGATGATAAGCGGCGGGAACAGGGTTCTGTTTTCACGGCCGGTGACTTTCAGGAAGACACAGAGCGTGATCAGAACGAGTGCACTCAGCATCTGGTTTGCACTTCCGAACAGCGGCCAGATATTGGCATATCCGATCTGGGTCAGGATGTAGCCGCAGAGCAGAGTAACAATGGTAGAGAAATATTTATTGCAGAGCAGCTTTCTCCATCCGGCAGCATGTTCCATATCATCGACAGTGAACAGTTCCTGGAAAGACATACGGCCGATTCGTGCAACGGAGTCAAGACTGGTAAGTGCCAGCGCCGATACACACATCGTCATGAAGCACTGTGCTCCGTATACCGGGATGCCGAACATTTCCAGAAATCCGGCAACACCGGAAGAAAAGATCGCAAATGGCGTTCCGACAGCAGCCGTACCGTCTGCAGAAGCAGCAGCACCGGCAACGCAGAGGGCGAGGACGGCAAGCAGGCTCTCCAGAACCATAGCTCCGTATCCGACTTTCTGCATATCTTTTTCATTCGCAATGGTTTTCGAAGAGGTTCCAGACGATACCAGGCTGTGGAATCCGGAAACAGCACCACAGGCAACGGTGACAAACAGGATCGGGAACAGATCTCCGGATGTCGCATTGTGGAATCCGGTATACATTGGAAGGTTCATCTTCGGGTGCGCAACAACAAGTCCGACAACAGCGCCGAGGATCATACCGGCAAACATAAAGGTTGTCATAAAGTCACGCGGCTGCATCAGAAGCCACATCGGAAGGACAGCGGCAAGAAAGATGTAGGCAAATACCAAATAAGTCCAGGTTGCTTTGCTTGTTACAAGCGGTACATTCATGCCGATTGCAAAGGCTGCAACAGTGCAGGCAAGGCCGAGTACCATTTCTTTCCAGCCCTTCCACTGCAGTTTTTTCTGGAGCAGTCCGAAGATAACAGCAAATACCATAAACATTATTGACACCATACCGGCTGCTCCGTTTGTTGCTGCCGCTGGAGCTAATGTTCCCGGCTGTTCTACCGAATACGCATTGAATGTTCCGGCAACCATGTCGGCAAATGCTGCTGTTACGATCAATGTAAACAGCCAGCAGAAAAGCAGGAATATTTTTCGTCCAAATTTACCTATGTATTTTTCAATTACCATTCCCATGGATTTTCCCTGATTTTTTACGGATACATACAGGGCTCCAAAGTCGGTAACCGCACCAAAGAATACACCACCGATCAATACCCAAAGCAAAACCGGAAGCCATCCAAAGGCTGCTGCCTGAATCGCACCCGTGACCGGTCCCGCACCGGCGATGGATGAAAACTGGTGGCTGAACACGGTCCATCCATTGGTAGGTACATAATCTTTTCCATCATTGAATTTTACCGCAGGTGTCTCCGCTTTTGGGTCAATGCCCCATTTGTTTGCCAGCCAGCGTCCATACAAAACGTAGGCAGCAAATAAAACAACCGCTGCAATCAATACGATAACTAATGTATTCATAATATCCTCCAATCCGGAGCGTCGCGCAAAAGCGCTCCTCTTTCTAAATATATTTTCATCGGTGCCATGCTATGCAAAAGAAAAAGCCTCCTTCTTTGCACGATAAATCTCATAAGATTTATCCTGCAAAGACGAAGGCTAAAAATGTATCCATATCACTTCCGCGTTACCACTCTGCTTGTCGGCATGCTGCTGTCGACCTCTCACTCGCCACCTGGTATAATTCTGTATACTGTCCAGAAGGCGCCTTTCTATAACGGTAAAGTACCGGCTCGGACTACTTGGTACGATATTACAATACCTTTCCCCTGAGCAGCTCGCAGGTGAGGGCTTTCCCGTTCCTTGTTACTGTTTCTCACAAATAACAGCTTTCTGTAAGCGGTGATACGAGAAGTCATATCCTGTTCAAAGCATTTATCCGATGAATTGACTATATCTTAGACCCAATTTTTTTATTTGTCAAGAGAAATTTTTAATTTTTTCATCTATTGACAGAATCTTCCATGGTTGCTATACTAAAATCAGAATAACGATTCAGGAGCTAACGTACGGGGATTTTCTGAATTAATTGTTACAGATTAGAAAAAGCACGGAGGAAATCTTTATGAAACAAAAACAAACTCTGACAGTCCTTATTCTGATGATGTGTCTGGGAATTACATCCTGTGGACAGCCAGCTCAAACTACGCAGTCCCAAGCACCGGCGTCTACCGCCACGCAGACTCCCGCCTCTCCTTCAGCGACAAGAATCCCATCCGAACCAACGCCGGATCCTTCGTCCATGGATACAATTGATCTGTACGAGTATGACAGCATTGATCCAGCAAAAGGGGATACCCTTGCAGGAGATGATTTTTTAAAGAAATGTTCAGACGGAGATTGTCTGGTTGTTAATGAAAATGTCAAAAAAATCCTCCCCGCCACCCCGAAACAAAGCACGGAGGAATCCGATTCCAATATGGTAGATCTTCTCCTTCTCCGTACCAGTGATCTGGATGTTGAGAGCATTGTCAACCTGTTGGATTTTGCGTCGCCGGATGACATCGTATGGTTTGATCACGGCAAGCGCAAATATTACTCCATTTTAGATGACAAACTTGGTGACTTTTTTAAAGACTATCTTCCGGATTTTAAACCCAAAAACGGATTTCTGATCTATAAAGGGACTTTATTATATTATTATGGGAACGCGAAAGATATTGTTATTCCAAATTCTGTAAAAAAAATTGCTGAAAATGCTTTTTCAAAAAACGAGGATAAGGTAAAACTAAATCGTATTGTCATTCCGGATTCGGTAAAAGAAATCAAATCTTTTGCCTTTTCGGGACGCCGTGTCAAAACCATGATTTTTGGAAAAGGCATCCGGAAAATAGAAGAATGTTCTCTCTGTGACACCATCGACACACTGATCTTTCAGGGAAAAACCGACAAGATCCTGAAAAATGGATTTGACGAACTTTTTTCCGAGGATTTTGATGACGATACCACGTTGGAATTTCCCAATGATTTTTCCGAAAGTTTTACCCTCTGTTATGCAGACGTCACCCCTTCCGGTTCGAAAAAAAATCCGGAATACCGTTTTGATGTTGAATGGGCTCATGTAAAAGGTGCTGATGGCTATGAAATAAAAACCGAAGGGATCACCCAAAATGTGGAAAACGGAAAAAACCATGGTAAACTCCACATTCCCTCTAAAAGAGCAGCGAACGAAGATGCGGATTATTATGGTTCTATTTCCATCCATCCTTTCCGCTATGTTAATGGCAGAAAACAGTACGGAAGAACATACCGGACCTACTGCGAATACGAAACCGGCTGCTAAGTTTATCATTCCCCAAAGCTATGGTTTATAATAATTTATATCTATTTGCTATGCAGTATATTGTGTGTTATAATAGATTATCAATGAAAAACTAAGAGAAAAAGAGGAACTTTTTATGAGCAATACCGAAAAACGTCCTAAATTAGATATGTTAAATGGAAGTATCTGGAATAAAATCCCACAATATGCACTTCCGGTTGCTGCAACCGGAATATTAGAACAATTATTTAATGCCTCCGATATTGCTATCGTAGGTAATTTTACCGGTTCCCAGAGTACCGCCTCTGTTGCTGCCGTCGGAGCAAACAGCCCGCTCATCGGTCTGATCCTGAATCTGTTTATCGGCATCGCCCTTGGTGCCAATGTCGTCATCGCCAATGCAGTCGGCAGAAAAGATAAAAAGCAAATTCATGATGCGGTACATACTTCGATCGTAGCTGCGCTTCTCGGAGGTGTACTGCTTGCCATCCTGGGAGAATTACTGGTTTCCACTATTTTACAGCACCTCAATGTACCTGCTGAAGTTTTTCCTTTGGCACTTCGTTACATGCGCATCTACCTGATCGGAATGCCCGCCATCCTTTTATACAACTTTGAATCAGCGGTCTTCCGAAGTGTCGGAGAAACCAAAATGCCTCTGATTGCCTTGGCTTTTTCCGGTGTATTAAATGTATTGTTAAATCTGTTTTTTGTAATCGTATGTCACAGAAATGTAGATGGCGTCGCTATTGCTACCGTAATTTCCAATGTGGTGAGTTCCTGTTTTCTATTTTATAAACTGCTGAAAACAGATAAATTTATCCATGTCGATATCAAAGATCTGCGAATTGAAATGGCTACCTTCAGGAAAATCTTAAAAATAGGACTTCCTGCCGGCATCCAGAGTGCCGTTTTTGCCATCGCAAACATCGTGATCCAGGCTGCTATTAACAGTCTTGGAACCATCGTAATTGCTGCATCGAGCGCAGCCTTTAATATTGAAATCTTTGCCTATTACATCATGAATTCTTTCAGTCAGGCATGTACCACTTTTGTCGGACAAAATTACGGCGCAAGACAAATGAAACGCTGCAAAAAAACCCTTGCCTTATGTCTGATTGAAGATGTCATTGCTTCCGCTGCCGCCATCCTCATAATCCTATTTGTGGGCAGACAGCTCCTTGCCATTTTCAATCACGATCCACAAGTCATCGAACTCGGCTACACAAGACTTCTTCTTGTATTTACTGCCTACATTTTCAGTATGATGTATGAGTTGATGTCCGGTTATCTCCGTGGTTTTGGTATTTCACTGGTTCCTGCCCTGCTTACGATCCTCGGTGTATGCGGAGTCCGAATCGCATGGGTATATGGTGTATTTCCATCCAGCCGCACCTTCCACACTCTTATGATGGCTTATCCGATCAGTCTTTCCGTTACGGCAGTCCTGATCTTTATCGCATTGATCGTTTACCGGCCTTCAAAGAAACTACTCTCTTAAGGTAATCCCATATTTTTCCAAATCCACCCGCCCATTTTCGACGGGTATACCGTCTTCTTCCAACAGTCTGGTCTGCCCGCCTTCCCCGCCAAAAGCAAATTCGCCGGCGAGTTCTCCTTTCCCGTTGACTACCCGGAAGCAGGGAATGTGCTCGGGATCCGGATTTTTGTGGAGAGCATTTCCGACCGCACGTGCCATCTTCGGATTTCCTGCCATCTGCGCAACTTGTCCATAAGTCGCCACATGCCCTTTCGGAATTTTTTTTACTGCTTCATAGATCCGTTTTGTCGGACTGTCCGTAACAAGTTCATAACTTTCTGCAATCATCTGCTTCACATCTTTTTCCGGTATCGTTCCATCCAAGATGATTGTATTCCAATGTTCTTTGTTTTGATGCCAGCCCGGTATGACGGCGTCATAAGCTGCCCGCCAAAAATCTCTCGTTTCCGGATTCACCTTCACATTGAGCCAGATATTTCCCTCTTTTTCGTATGTCCACAAAAACGCTTTTTTTGACTTTTTTACACGCACTAACTGCCAGTTCTGATCCCGGAATGGGGCATCCTGATAAGTCTCCGCAAAAGACAGCGCGTAATTCAATGCTTCCTCTCTTGTTTTCATGCTTTTCTCCTAATATTTCAATCTTTTATACAAAACAAATGCCACTGCACTTGCGGTCGTTTCCGCAATCCAAAAACAGTTCCAGACAGCCGGGCCGCCCAGCATGATTCCCAGCAGATACGCTGCCGGAATAATACCGATAATATAACGCAGCAATGAAATCACAAGGGACTGGCCCCCTTTTCCGAGTGCCTCCAGCATTCCACTTACTGTAACGGAAAGAGACGAAATAATAAATCCCATACAAATGATACGGATTGCCGCAGCTCCCTCAGCAATTGTCTGTGAATTGGTCGTAAAAAGCCCCATCAGATTTTTTGAAAATCCAAGGCAGATTCCCATTCCGGCTGCCATAATTGCAGCAATCATAATTAATGCCATACGGAAAATACGTTTCACTCTTGCCGACTCACCGGCACCATAATTGTAACTGATGATCGGTCGGATCCCCTGAACGATTCCATTGGCAGACAGATAAATGAACGTCTGCAATTTATAATAAATTCCAAGTACCAGCACATACGTTTCGGAGTAAACGGCAAGGATTCCATTCAATGCCGTAATCATAAAAGATGGCAACGCGAGATTTAATGTCGCCGGAATCCCTACTCCGTACATCTGCCGGCACAACCGTTTCCGTATCAGATTTTTATGCCAGGTCATGCGGAAAGCCATCGGTCTCTTGACAAATATAATAATATATACTACAAGAGGTATTACCTGTCCGATCCCGGTTGCCAATGCTGCTCCCGCGATACCCATTTTCGGGAAAAAGCCAATTCCAAAGATCAGCATCGGATCCAGAATAATATTGACAACGCATCCGCAAAGCATACTGATCATAGAGACTTTCATTCTTCCCTCTGCCTGAAAAATCTTTTCAAATGTAATCGCTACTACATTCGGAATGGTAAAAGCAAAGACAATCCAGGCATATTTTACAGCATCTTCCAATATCGGCTGCTGGTCCGTAAACATCCCTACAAAATAACGGGCAAATCCGATACTAAACAAGGTAAGCACGATTCCGTGCACGATGCTGAGCAGTGTTCCGGAAGTTACCACATCATTGGCATTTTTTCGTTCACCGGCTCCCAAGTAAAATGCAGCTGCCGCATTGATGCCGATACCAAATCCTACGGCGATCGCCGTCTCCAATAACTGAAGCGGATATACAAGCGATAATGCCGTCATCGCCTGTTCACTGATCTGCGCAACAAAATAGCTGTCGACAATATTATATAGGGAATTGACTAACATTGACAACATCATCGGCAGTGACATCGACAATACCAGTGGCAGAATTTTCTTCTCTTTCATAAATGTTTGTTCCATCGTACAAATCCTCCTGATTCCTTCCTTTGTGTGAATGTTGTAAAACAACGAGGCATCGCCACGCATTCTTCGCGCCTTCGGCGCTCATCATCGTGACAGTCGTCACATAATCGCCCAAACCTGCTGTGGGTTTTGTGCAAGCACAACCCACGACAGGTTTGGCGATTGCGTGTCTCGTTGTTTCACGAAAAAAAATCACACCATCCGGATAGACTCCTGATGATGTGACGAAAAGTAAACATGTTCGTTTAGAAAAATTCACATAAGTTTTAGGAGACTATTGTACTATAGTTGGGATGAAAATTCAAGCCTTTTATTTTATGTTTGTCTTTCTATTCTTGTTCTTTTGCACTTGCTATTTTATCAAGCAATTCTACAATTTCCTCTTTCGTATAATTTGTCTTTTCTCCTTGTGTAAAAAGCAGACGCAATTCATATAAAGTTGACATCTTTATCGATTTCATTTCTTTTTCTGTCATTTCGTCCATTCCTTTCCACCGCCTTTCTATACGTTTAGTATAGCGGTTTTCACGCTTATTTGCAAATGCATTTTTCTATTTATGTCTTTTTTTGTAATCCTGCTCAATCTCCTCCGACCAGCCTGTTCCAATTGCCTGTGCCATCATACAGGGAAGTTCTGCTCCGCGCGCTCTCGTTATCGTTTCTCCCAGCACATCGTAGTTCTTTCTTCGTCATACACCACTAAATATACCATCATTTCACTGTGAAGCAAAAAGCTGCTCAATACTTTTATCGCCGTCTGTACTCCAATCTGTTTTGGAAAACCATAGAATCCGGTTGAAATAAGTGGAAATGCTACACTTTTAAATTTCTTTTTTTCTGCCAGATGCAGACATTTTTGTTGATATCCATTTTTTTGCTGTAAATTATTGTAATAGCTATTGAATTATGATAAAATGAAGCATGCTGATACCTGTGCAGCCATCCGGCTTCACTTGGTGACATAGTATAATAACCCAAACACATAATATTAGGAGGGAACTTTATGAAACAATACTTTCGACTTCTCGCACTCGTACTCATTTTCTGTACCGGATGCGGGGCTCAGCAAGCATCAACAACCAATTTAACAGACACCGCTTCGCCTTCTGCCATTGTGTCGGGTGCTGCCGTCACCCCGGAAGCAGTTACCGCCACAGGTCCAGCAGCCCTTCCACAAAATACTGTGAATCCAACTGTATCAACAAGCAAAACCCATACAAAAAATGGTTATGAGAATACTATTTTTACCACAAAAAATTATGTATATTCTACCGATGGAGAAGGCATTCTTCAGGCACCTATCGTAAAATCAAAAACAGGCGCTTTTTCTTATCCTAAGAAAGGAACTCACTATGTGATAAAGCCAGACACGGACAACGATTTTACCGTTTCCGACATGTATGTCACAGACTCTTACCTATACCTTGTCGAATACGATACCGACTACACCAATCTTTGGCGCATTCCTTTTCGCCGGTCCGGTACAAAGGAAACATTGCGCTGGGAAGACCGCGAGAAAGTATGCAAATTGGAGGATATTATTAAAAAAGATTCACCCGGCATTGACTGGGAAGATTTTCTTTATGCCGAAGATGATAAAATAATATTTTCCTCTGAAAACAATTGCATTTATGCAATCAACTTGGACTCCGGAAAAATTTCGAGACCTTTCAAGGACGTCGGTTCTTACATTGTTGTAGACGAATATGGTGTGCCGCGAAAATATGACGACACAATTTTTCTTCTTTGCAACAAAGACCTTTATCGTATGTCGGTAAATGACTTTTCTGTAAAAAAAGTCTGTAAAAAAGTAACCCGCCTCTTTTATTATGCGCCGGAAGAAGAGGTTCCTGTCTCCCTTTTTCCGACTACTGTTCACAAAAACACATTGTATTTTCTAAAAAAAGATGGAATTTACGGTTACAATATGAAAACAGAAAAAACAGCACAAATTGTTTCCGTGACAGCCATTGAAACCCTTTTATCGGGAAAGCGAAACGGCTTCCAAAAAGACATCATCGAAACTTGGAATGTTTATCAATTCTTTGCATTGAAAGGCCGCATTTATGCGATACTTAACGCAAATCAACTCACTTATTCGTCCAGAGATGACGAAAATTATGTCTATGATGATGATTTTGATGAGGATTACAAAACCTATGACTATAAATTATCTGTCGTAAGTTTTCGTGCCTCTGATGGAAACGATCTACGCTACGAAACACAAATGAATACGTTGCTTCAGGAAAAATTAGCCAAACCTTATGAATGCACCGACTACGAGCGGCTTAATTATTGGACCGTCGATACCGGTACCCCACTGTGTCCGGTTGGGAAAAGCCAATGGATCATCGAATTTCCTACACAGTTTCAAGAAGAGGATAAACGGTACAAAAGTGACTATTATCTCTATGATGTTCTTACAGGAAACTCTACGAAAATAGAAAGCCGTGAAGGGCAGCAAATGAAAGAATATAAAGTACGTTTCAAATCTTACAATGGTTTTTGCTAAAAAACAAGTCCCCTTCAGAGGGCTCGATCTCTGAAGGGGACTTGTTGAATGATTATCCTTCAATTGCGATATAATTTTTACCAGCAACTGCTTTATCTGTCTTTTTCGGAATCTTCAATTGCAAGATACCATTTTCATACTTCGCCGAAATCTCATCCTGGGTAATTCCCTCACCGACGTAAAAGCTTCGGCTCATGCTGCCGGCATAACGTTCTTTACGAATGTACTTACCGGTCTTTTTATCTTTTTCATCTTTGTCCAAACCTTTTGCTGCCGAAATGGTGATATAACCATCATTCAGTTCAGCGGTTACTTCATCTTTCTTGAAGCCAGGCAGATCAATGTCAACCTCATACGCATCATCTGTCTCGCGGACATCTGTCTTCATCATGTTCTTTGCATGTTTTCCATAAAGAGGATCTTTCGCCGGAAACATAGCCTTCTCAAATTCCTTACCAAATGGAAAATCATCCATCCAATCATCAAACAAACTCTCTCCAAAAATACTAGGTCTTAACATAAGTCATTTCTCCTTTCCTTCTTGTAACAAGTGTCGGAAATATGGGTTCCTGCAAAACACCATAGGCACTTAGACTTTTGTATTATTAGCACCATCAGAGAAATCTGAAGTGTCGATTGTTAAATTTCGATTCGGATCCGGGTTCCTTTTCGTAACCCCTTTCCTTATCGTTAACTATGTTATACCACTAATTGTTAGCACTGTCAAGAGGTGAGTGCTAATTTTTTTGTGTTTTTTTTGTGTCCTTCTATAAATGCCGAAATTTCGTTATGTTCACATTACATTACTTTCAAAGTAACCGATCTCTTGCAATATAGCATCTAGTATTTTTGCATTTTTAATCGAAAAATCAGCTGTCACAACAGGGGTCTCGCCTTCGATTATGCATCTTCCCAACTGCTCTATTTCTAATTGATAATTATGTGGGCAGTATACATTTCGAATCTGCTCTTTTCCTTCAATAATCAACGTATAGGAAGCATTTCCCTCTTGGTTAAATTCCGTATCGGATTTGATGTCGCCTTTTGTTCCGTGAATATACAATCTATCATAACGATGCGGCTTATCTTTTTCAAAAATCATCCCGCATGTTATCGATGCACGTACATCATTTTCATAATTTAACAATGCAGCTGTATATACATCAACGCCATTTTCATCATACTGTGCCATTGCTTTTACCCGGGATGGCATATCTTCCAAAAGTTTTAACAGCATACTTGTATTATAACAGCCAAGATCATAAACTGCACCCCCATAATTTTCTTTGTGCAGACGAATGTTGCTCTTATCATAATATGAAGTCAAAAACTGAGATTCAATATAACGGATTTCTCCAATTGTTCCTTCTTCAATTTCTTTCTTAAGTGCTGTAACAAAAGGACTGTGAAGGTAGGCATATGCTTCCATTAAAAATACCCCCTTCTCTTTTGCTGCCTCAAAAAGTTCTTCTGTTTGTTTGGGTGTCGGTGCCAATGGTTTTTCGCACAGCACATGCTTTCCTGCTGCAATAGCTTTTTTTACCCATTCATAATGAAGATTATTTGGAAGCGGAATATAAACTGCCTGCACTTTGGGGTCTGACAAAAGTGCTTCATACCCTTCGTATGCTTTTTCAAACCCAAACATATCTTTATAATCTTCTGCTTTTTTCAAGCTGCGCCCTGCAATTCCATACCGTTCACAATTTTCTGCCTTCTGCATTCCCGGTATGCTGCAATCTCTGGCAATTCCTGCTGTTCCTAAAACTCCCCATCTTATCTTTTCCATTTTTTTCCTCCTTAGCATTTCAATCCCGCTTTTTTCAGCCATTTTCGATAGCTTTTCATTTTTCCGGCCGGCACATAAACCGATGCTTTTCTCGGAATTCCACGAAAAGCATTCTTCCCAATATTCTTTTTCTTGAGATACATACTCTGAATCTTTACCGTTTTTACTTTGCGGCAGCCGGCAAACGCGTTCTTGCCGATTCCCGTGACACGATAATGGATTCCTTTGTATTTTACATAATTTGGCACTGTTATTTTTTTGATCTTCTTTGAGTTGCTGCCCATGCAGGTGACATCAAAGATACCCTTTTTCGTATTGACGGCATTGACCCGGTAACGAAGTCCTTTTGCCTTAAATAAAGAACCTTTTAACAGATACGAATACGTTATCTTTCTACCATATTCTGTGTCCTCATTCTCATTGGAACCTTCATAATAAAGATTCTTCTGTTCCGATTTACCGGCACTGCTGCTATTGTCATTGGAACTATTCTTTTCATCTTCCAGCGAATATTTTACGATGCGGGAACGTTCTCCACACCGACGGCAGTGAATGGACTTTTCGCCCTGCGTCGTCGCCGTCGCCGGGATATCAATCGTGAAATCCGACTCCCAATCATGTCCCAGTGGCTGCAAATAGGTATCTATGAGCAAAATGCCTCTCTTCCCAGCTGCGTCTGCATACACCTTGTCGCAGTCCCGGCAAATATAATATTCGATATTTCCCGGCTGAGTACATGTCGGTGCCTTTGCTTCAAATTTCTGCATATCGTGTTCATGTTCTGCATCCGTTTCCGGACGAATTGTCGCTCCGGATATTTTTTCAATGTTGTAATAATCCCTCGCATTTTTCGGAGTTAGTATCGTGAAATCTTCGGTTCCAGCTCCTTTCCAAGCGTCCTCTGCTGCCTCTGGTGCTATCTTTGCCTTAAATTTCATTCCTTCCAGGGCGGTACAGCCGGCAAATGCTTTGTTTCCAATATTGGTAATTGTTTTTGGCAATGTCACATAGGTAAGTTCTGTCTGAGCAGCAAATGCATTGGCATCAATAACCGTAACTGTATAAGCCATATCTCCCATCGCAACCTCTGCCGGAATGTTCACTTTACCGGAAATCTTCTCCCCCGGTTTCGCACAAACATGTATCGTCACATTGCCGGAAAGGTCTTCTTCCTTTGTATAACGCACTCCATCTATTTCGATATAAAGAATGTCTCCGCACCTTTCGCACGTTCCTCCGGCATACTTATGTCCCAGCGCCGGAATGACTGTCTGTTCCTCCAGCACCTCACCACACTTCGAGCAATGCCTTCCCTCTGTCACACCGTCTCTGGTACAAGTAGCTGCAACTGCTTCATCAATGACCACCTCATGGATGTGGGATTCTTCTCCTGTTTTCTGAATCGTAAAATCTTTTCGAATCGTACCATGGAAAAGCCCCTTACCGGAAATTACCGCTGTCGCCGTTCCGACATTGACATTCTTTTCATAGGAAATCGTATAATCAATACCCTGCTCCAGCACCGTGTCTTTTCGGTAAGATACTGTCACTTCCGGCTTACAGGCATTTCCATCATAGATAAAGGCGTCTTTTGACAAGCTGACATCCATATCCGAAATGTCCTGACTTCCTTTGCCACCGACACGCAGCATAAAGGTCTGCTTAATGCGTGGATTGTACTTCGGATATACACTCAATTTCGTGATTCCTTCCGCCAAAATCTCAAAATGGTCGTATGGTGCATTATTGCTCGCCTTTTCCGGTACTGCTGCCACTTCTTCATTTGTGGATTCCATTACCATATCCTGATAATCCGGGTCTCCATCACTCGCCTGAATCCAACAGTATAACAGGGATCCTACCGGGTTGCTCGTCGGAAAAACCGGCGAATAACTGGAGATAGAACTTGTGCTGTTTCGCCAATACAATTTCATATTTGTCGGCGGAGTAATACGTATCGTATCGCCGCACACAGAACATTTTCCGGTGCTTTTTCCCTCGGAATCTGCCTCTCCATAAACATAATCATGTGCTTTTTTCGCCACGACTTCTTCTATCGTATTCTGGCAAATGGCACAATAATATTGTTTTTTTCCTTCTTTCGTACATGTAGATTCCGTATACAATGTCATTTTTCTCGGATGATTACATTTTACTGTGATTTCTTTTTGCGCTACGATCGTGTCCCCGGATTTTGCCGTAATGGTAACCGTTCCATTGGTAATTCCTGTCACCTGACCATCCTGCGTCACCGTCGCCACCGCCGGATCCGATGAAGTATAGGTAACATCTTCCATTGACCACACATTACGAATTGCATTGTTTCTTCGAAGTTTCACACGTGGCGTCACCGTCGTCGTTCCATTTGTAAAAATCTGGTCATCCCCGTCCAGATACGTTTCCTGTATATAGTCATTTGATACTTCGATCTTCTGCATCACATCTTCCGGTGCTTCCATTATTGTCTCATCCAAATCCGATTCTGTGGAAAACTCTCCTGCCATTGTTGCCGGATACGGAGCAGCTTCTGAATAAAAACCGCCAAAACCAACATAGGTATACTTCGGGTTGATCATACTTTTATAATGACCGGTTTCCTCACTGAAATCCTGTTTTACCCAATATTGTTTTTCACTGTACCAAAGCAGAATTCCTTCAATCATATCCTTTACATAATAATAAGCAAGATCTTCGGAAGAAGAACTTATCCCATTACTGCCAATGGAAAAAGTATCCTTTTCATTCAAACGGTCATGTCCGGAATCCATAAACCGGAATGCAATTCCCGCTTCTGCCGCACGGATACGTGCAATATACTCCAGATCACTCGACCATTTCAAGGGAACATAATCCGATGGCTGAAGATATCTGCCGGAATCCCTCGGATCCCGTATATTTCCTGCTTCACATGCTTCTTTTCGAATTTCATTGATCTTAGCAAGTGCTTCCTCCGCCTGTGCAAAATAGGATCCATATACACCAACCAGTGTACATCCTTCCGATGCCTCTGTCACATTTGTTTCCAATACTGTCTGTGTTTTCGCTCCTGCCACATTCGCCGGTACAATAAGCGAAAATACCAGCAATCCGGCAAGAATCCTCTTCTTAATTGTTTTCTTTTTCATTTTCATCACTCCATTCATATGTACTAGTTCTGTTCCTTGTCTCCCAGCACCTGCATGATGTCTTCTAAAAACTCTGTCTGGTCACGCCATCTTTGAATGTCTCTGGCAACAACAACAGCAATTCCAAAAACTATTGCGAGAATGGCAATTCCCACTTCCTCTATTGAAAGTTTTTCTTTCCATGGTACCACTTCAAAATATGCCGTCGCCGCCAGCAGCACAAGCGGTATGGAAATTATTTCCACTTGTTTTTTCAGATTTTCAATGTCTCTCTTCTTTTGAACCAGAAAATGACAGAAATCCTCGTTTTCTTTCTGCTGCTCATAGTTTTTCTGAATCCTTGCCTTCCAATCCGAATACTCCGTCACATAGAGGATTCCATCGTCTTTCGCATCCTGTTTTCTCATCTTTTTATAAATATTGTATTCTGCCAGATAGTCAAATCCATACGCGTTATTCTTTGCTTCCATGCGCTTCTGATAAATTTTATTTACTATTTTACTAAAAATGGCAAATAGAATTACTCCCACTGCACATACCACACAAAAAATCAAAACCTTGAAAAGTGCGGCGCGGTAAATGCCAATCCAAAAACCGGCAACGCCCCCCACGGCACACCATACATATTTTGAATTTTTATACGATTTAATCTTATTTAAAGTATCTTGATTCATAGACACCTCCTTTATTCCCACGTCTTCCACACATCCGGCTGATATCCCAATGTCGCCTGTCGGCCATTGCGAACGATCGGAATTTTTAAAATCTGCGGATTTTCAAGTATCTTATCCAATTTATCCTCTTCCGCAATATACGTCACCAACGCAAGAGCATCCCGGTCCTTACATTCTTTGTTAATCATACCTTCCAATCCGCCATTGACGGCTGCCACCGATCGGAATTCGCCTTTGCTTAGTGTCTTTTCCCGCAGATCAATGTATTGAAACCGGATTCCCCGTTCCTTGAAAAAACGCTGTGCTTTTTTCGTGTCATTGTCTTTTTTACTGCCAAAGATTTGGATGTTCATACCTACCTCCTATATTGGATTATTTCACGATAACAATAACTGTCTTCGTTATTCCATAACACTTTACTTTTATTTTTGTCTGCCCCTTCTTCATGCCTTTTAGCATTCCCTTTTTGGTAACTGCTGCAATCTTTTTATTCGCGGAAGCAAACACAACTTTCGTTGTTGGACGGACTTTAACAATAATACGAGCCTTTTTTCCTTTTTTGACCTTTATCATCTTTTTCGCCACTTTAAATGTTGGTTTCTTTACAACAATCCTGCACGTGCTCTGATAACCATCTGCACTCGCAGTAATCAAAGCAGTTCCTGCTTTTTTTGCTGTTACCCGGCCATTTTCATCTACAACTGCCACTTTTTCATTGTCAGATGTATATTTCACTACACTTTCTGTATCAGCACTAAGCTGTATGATTTTTTTCCCTTTTGTATACAATGTGACAGCTGTCTTGTTCAATGTAAATGCCCGCGGTTCACTAGTTCGCGGCAATGGTGTTACCGTTGGTAGCGTTGGAAGTATTACAGGTGTGGCATCGGGTGTTGAGCTTGGTACTTCTGTCGCAGCCGGAGTTGGAACCGTTGGCGTCGGCACCTGCGTTGGCGCTGTTGTTGGCGCTGTTGTTGGCGCTACGGTTGGCGTCGGTGTTGGGGTCATGGTTGGCGTCGGCGTCGGCACCTGCGTTGGTGTTGTTGTTGGCGCTACGGTTGGCGTCGGCGTCGGGGTCATGGTTGGCGTCGGCGTTGGGGTTACTGTCGGAATCGGCTGTTCTTCACCCACCAAAAGCACTCGCGATATACTCTTGCCGGTTTTCGAATGGGTCAGCGTCAATGTCAGTTCACCCTTACAGTTCTCCCAGTCGTATATACATACAATCACCTGATTATATTGGCTTTGCCCCTCGTTAATACAATCCTCATCCCAACTGCAGAAAGCCGCTTCCTCTAAATCAACCGCTTCCCCGTTTTCCTTCGTCAATGCCAAATCGTAATCATAAAAAAGTTCCTCAAACGTTGGCTTATAAACCGTACCATCTGCCTTTTTAAATTCAACCGGATAATAATATTCTTTTCCCTGCTGACTGATCACAGATTTTTTATCTGCATCTCCAATCCAATAAAAGTCATCTGCGTCCTCATTTTCCAGTTTTCCAATAATCCAGGAATATATTTCTTCGGTTTTCTTTTTATTTAATTGAAAATTTGTATACTGCGTGCCCTCAATTGTAAAATTCCCACTCGAAGAGGCCTTTGCCTGTATGTAACAATGATTCTCCACAAATCTCGCCATATATTCTGAGCCATTTACGTTTAATTTTGTTAGACCATAGACTTCTCCTTTTATCTCAAGTGTAGTATCATTTCCAACCAAAACGGAGCCACATGTTTGATCCTCGCCGGATACCGTTACACCGGTAAAATTGTTTGCAACACTCGGATTCGTTGACATTTGTCTGAGATCAAGCACCGCATTTTTCTCACAAACGACGTTATTTACGTTAAAATCCGCTTCCTTAGGAAGCGTGATCCGCGACTTTTCTGCCATCGTGAGATTATTGATACCGGAAAATGACAAGGTATCAATATGAGCCCCCGCTTTCACATTGACATTCAACTCACCTATCAGATCCGTCTTGTCAAAGTCCGTTACATTACTATCTTTTCCCAGTGTAACATTTACATTTCCTGTCAATGTATGACCATCGGCACCCGCTGCATGAATCTCCGTGTCTACCAATTTGGAGTCCAGTTCTATATCCACTTTGTCTTGTTCGGAATCGCGATAATAATCTCCTGCATAAATTGCAGCTATCTTAGTCTGGGATATGGGATTGACCACTTTAATCGTTGTGTGGCTTCCCATCTTTCCTTCCTCTCCCTGGTACGCGCCACCGCTGATCAATGGCCTCACATCGTCCTGCAATGTACTGGTTCCTACTCTCGTATCTACCGCATCCAACACCAGCGTATGTCCCGCCGCATAAATTGTTGTCCCACGTGCATTCCCTGCCTGCGGCACCATTTGCAGCCACATATCACGAAACGTAACGTCCGCTCCCAGCTGAATCATACTGCGTATTTTCAAACCTGCTGACGTATCTGAACCAACAATTGTGATATCTTTATCAATAAATAATGGTTTCGGAGATTTGTCTTCGTATGTCTCGTATTTGGTGTAGGAGACTTCACCCACAAGTACAAGTGTCTGTCCCGTCTGAATCTGCTTCAAGGCCGTACGTATATTTTGATACGGTCTTTGGGCGGTTCCGTCACCTTCCGTAAGACTGCCTTCTCCATTTTCCACATAAACCTTAACTTCATCTGCTGCATCCGCCGCCTTAATGCCCATTGGAGCAGCTTGGTTCATAATTAACACTAAAATCAATAATAATACACTTACTTTTTTTCTCATATCACACTTCCTTTTCTGGGGTTATAAGTTTACTTTGCTTCAATGTATCAATCAACAGCACATCCGCAGGCAGCCAATCAACAGAATCCAATTCTTCTCTTGTCAGCCATCTTGCCGCCTCATGCTCTTTCAACACCAAGTTCCCTGACTCAATTTCTGCCAAAAAACAATCCATCGACAAACGGAACGTAGGATAATCATATTCTATCGTATCAATAAGACTTCCCACCTTGATTTTGGTATCAAGTTCTTCCTGTATTTCTCGTTTGAGTGCCTCTTGCGGCGTTTCTCCCGGCTCAATTTTTCCACCGGGGAATTCCCAGCTGCCTTTCATATCTCCGTACCCTCTTTGGGTAGCAAAAAGTATTTCTTTTCCTTGTTCATCGACAGCTTTTATAACCGCCGCCACTACACGTATCGTCTTCATATCGTACCTCTATTCATTCACAAAATACTGATAAATATCTTCTCTCACCGGATGACTCATTTGAAGTTGAAAATTCATAATGGGAAGAAATCTTCCTTTGTCATCCTGAATCCGGGTCTGCTCCCAAGCAGCCGGTGTCACTTGTCCCATATAATAGAAATCCGTTCCTTCTCCATCGCTTTTCTTGATGAACAAAAGAACTTTCAGACCACTTTCCGCAGCATGAATCAATTTTTGTGATTCTACACTATCCAATGATACACGGCTCCGAGTCATCCAACTAAAAATCTGATTATTTACAAACTCATCTTCATACATTGTACTCTTTGCAATATCCTCTTTTTTGTGATACGTCACAAAAATCGGACATGTATCATATTTAATCTTATAACCATAAACAGTCGAACTTTCATCCTTTTCCCAATTCAACAAACGGCATATGTCCTTACGTGAATATTTTTGATACAATGACAGTCCAAGATCATCCATCTCTTTTTGGTATACTTCACTATATCTTCGAATTCCAAGTTCTACTATATCTTTCATTTGCCGGATAAATTCGGATCCCCGGATTCTCACATAATATAAAAATGTCCGAGAGATAAATTGATCTTTTTCTTCTGTCAGTATATCTAATTGACTGTATTTTTTTCGTTCAGACTGCGTATTAATAAATTCTCCTTCAAGAACATGAACAGCAGACTCAAACGATTTTTCAGACATTTCCATATTATAATCCTGCCGTAATTTTATCTCCATCTGTTTCTTATTAAATCTTCCCTCTTGCAATAATTGCTGCAGCATAATAAGTTCATAAATACGTTTTCCATTTGCCAGATTCTGGGATACAAATTCCAGACAGGCTTCTTCCCTGTCCGTCATTTCTCCGCTATACTCCTTATCAATCATTTTCAAAAAATGATAATAATTTCCTGCGTATTGAATCAATAGTAACGGATCGACTTCCCCCTGCGTATAAAAATCGACTATACTTGGAATTTTTCCAAGTCGGTCTTTTACCTCAAAATATTTTGCAGACAACATTTTCTTTGTCGTCCTTAAGCCATCGATGGATTCATATATTTTCTTTCTGCTGATTTCATCAAAATGAATCGTACTTGCACCGGGAATAACGCGGCCGCCTTCCCTCAAATATCTTCGGATATTATCTTTATTATAGCTTCTGTCTCCGGATAGTGCAATTGGAATCATGAAATTATTTTTATAATTTCCAATAAAATCGAGAATTACAACATATTCCTTCCCCTCTGCTTTTCGGAGGCCACGCCCCAACTGCTGAATAAATACGATCGGCGATTGAGTTGGGCGAAGCATAATTACTTGATTTACTTCAACAATATCGGTTCCTTCCGAAAAAATATCAACGGTAATCAAATAATCAAGGTAGTCATCGTCTTCCGACTGCACATCCATCGTCAAGCGTTCAATCGCACGTGCTCTCTCCTCTTCGGAATCCGCACCACTCAACGCCATCGTTCTCCAGCCATGTTCATTAAATTTGCGGGACAGTTCCCTTGCCTCTTCAATACGGCTGCAAAAGATCAAGCCTTTCACACGTTCTCCGGAATATCCAAAATATTTTGCCTGATCCATAACATACTTAACACGCTCATCGCTTGTAAGATATCGGAAGTTTTCCAACTGTTCTTCCTTGGTTTTCCCCTCATCCGAAATCATATGAAGATCGGTAATTCCAAAATAATGAAACGGACAAAGCAAATCCTCCTCCATCGCTTGCTGCAAACGAATTTCGTAAGCTATGTTATGATTAAATATCTCATAAATATTTCTTCCTTCTACATTGTCATCCCGCTTATCCGGCGTCGCAGTCATTCCCAATGTAAATTTCGGGGTAAAATAGTCCATCACCCGCTTAAAACTCTCCGCACTTGTATGATGTGCTTCATCATAAATACATGCTTCAAAATATTCTTTTGGAAACTTTTGTAAATTTTCCATCTTGCTCAACGTCTGAACCGTAGCAAATACAAAATCCGCTTCATAATCATGCTGATTACCGGAAACAATCCCGGCTCGTATTTTGCTTCCAAACACCTTTTCAAAAGAATTCTTAGCCTGCTTTGCAATTTGATTTCTATGTACTAAAAATAAAACTCTTTTAAAGCCAAGTTCTCGCATCGCAAATGCAGAAGCATAGGTTTTTCCGGTTCCGGTGGCAGAGATCAAAAGTGCCCTGTCATTTCCCTGTTTTATAAGTTTCAGCAATTCATAAATAAACGCCCGCTGCATAGAATTTGGTTTTAAAGAATAGGCTTCAATAGACGGAACCGATTCCCTTTTCGCAATTTCTTTTTGCTCGGAAACCATCTTTTCGAACAATTTTTTCTCTTCGAATCTCTTCCGATATTCTTCAATAAATTCGTCATATTCTTTTGTACACTCTTCTGCATTCCATATCCGCTCAAATTCCGTCACAATATCTTGTATCATTTCACCCTGACCGGTGGAAACCATCTTCGTATTCCATTCCATATTTTTTGTCAAAGCATCTTGCGTCAGATTCGAACTTCCTATGATAAAATGATATTCTTCCTCTTTTTGAAAGATATATCCCTTGGTATGAAAGCCACTTCCGGCACGTTCTGTTTGATACATGCGAAGCTGCACATTGGAGAGACCTGCCAATGTGTCCAATGCCGACGGATCACTAAAGCACAAATAATCTGTCGTCAAAATACGGCCCTTTATCCCCTTATGTTCCAATTCCTTCAACGTCTGCAAAAGCGGCGTAATACCGCCTCTTGTAATAAACGCTACACTGATCGCGAATTCATCACAATGACGCAATTCATCCTCAATTGCCGAAAACACCTTCTGTCCCTTTTCATTGTCATTGTAAACAAACTGAGGGCGATATGCTAAATTAGAGTTCTGCGTCGCATCTATAAACGCTGTATTTAATCCCTTTTTCAATTCTATGATGTTTGTATTCATTATTGTTTCTCCCGGTTTAATTATGGTACTATGATTTCACTCAACTATCTAAAACCATAATACCATAAAAAAGCGCTTGATAAAAGCATGATTTCCGCGTGCTTATTTCTTACTCTTCGCCACTCCAATTACTACCGCCACAATAATACAAACAAGGATAAGAACTGGCTGTGTCATCAAATATAGCACAAACGCAAAAAGTGCAAATCCTGCTACGAATTTAATGATAACTTCGATTCCAGACCAATCCCCATCACATGCAGCAACAATTGAAAAAAAGATAAACATTAAAATTCCTGTCAAAATTCCCATAATACATCCACTTCTTTTGTCTTTTACATAATCTGTTAACGATTATCCAAGCTATTTTCCCAATTCCCAAAATGCGACCGCACTTGCAGCTGCCACATTCAACGAATCGACTTCATGCGCCATCGGAATATTGACGATAAAATCACTTTTTCGTATCGTCTCATCACACAGCCCATCTCCCTCTGTCCCCATGAGAATCGCAAGTTTATCCTCTTCCTTCAACGCCGGTGAATCTATGCTGATCGAACCCTCACAAAGTGCCATAGACACTGTTTTGAAGCCCAAATCACACAATAACTCCATATACGCTTTTTCTGTCTCATCAATAAATGTCCACGGCACCTGGAAAACCGTTCCCATACTGACTCGTATCGCCCGCCGGTACAAGGGATCGCTGCACCCCCGTGTAAGCAGCACCGCATCCATCCCCAATGCCGCCGCAGAACGAAATATCGCCCCTACGTTAGTCGGATTCATGACATTTTCCAATACTACGATTCTCCTGGCATCTCTTACCACCTGCTGAATTTCCGGAAGTTTTCTCCGTCTCATCGCGCACAATGCGCCTCTGGTAAGCTTAAATCCGGTAATTCCAAGCAAAACGTCTTCCGCAGAAGTGTAAACCGGTACACTTTCATATTTTGCCAAAACATGCGCCATCTGGCCCAGTACGTCCTTTTCTTCCAAAAGAAACGAAATCGGCTCGTAGCCATCTGCAAGCGCCCGCTCAATCACCTTGGGGCTCTCCGCGATAAATACGCCTTCTGCCGGTTCAAACCTATGCAGCAATCCGGCTTCCGACGTACTTGCATATAAAGCCAGCTCCGGACATTTCAAATCATCTATATGTATCAGATTCATTTTTTGACTATTCTCCTTATCTTTTGACCGTCCATTTGCGTTATGTCCAGCACTTTCTGCATCTGCTGCAATCGCCGCATCCTTTCTGACGTGGCTCCGGGCTCCATGGTTTGCACAAAACATCAATTTTCCCGGCATCATATCTCTCTGTGGTACCCAACATTGAAATCTGAACAATATTTTGCGGCAACTCCGTTATCGTAACCGGTTCCATACGAACTTTGGAGCGATCCATACAACTCTGCACTCGCACCGGATAAAACTGTTGCAAGCACTCCCCGTCTGCTTGATTGATAACCATGAGCGACTGAGAAAAAAGCCGGATTTGTTTGCCGGAATTTTCCCCGCCGCAGATGATTTTGTCATTTTCCGACAATTTTATTGAGTTTGTCAAAATTTCCACTTCTTTCATTTTCGGATTACAAAACATATTCCGATAAAATTCTTCCAATCTTTCCAATATCTACAGCACCCTTAAATTCAAATTTAGCTGTAAATCCATTGGTAAACATAATATATAACTCCGAATCCGGAATCATTTCCAAAAAACCCGGTGTTTGAATTGAAAAATACTGAATTTTGGAATACGGCATGGTTGCAAATGATTTCCTTTTTCCCATAATTCCCTGCACATCCACTGAAATAATCCGTTTATTGGTAAATATCAATTGATCACGAACTGTCTGAAATGCAAATTCAATCTGTTCACCACCAATCAACAATCCGTCCACTTCTTTACGAACTCCCTCTACATTAATTGGTTTTAAATTAAATACACTATTACTATTAAAATTAACTGCCATTTTGTTATCCTCCTTATTTTATCTCTTATAGCAATCATTTTTTGATAAATTTATCCTTTTTCTTTTGTAATTTTCAAATACAAGTATTTCTTCTTTTGTTTTTTTATCTTTTTCAATTTTACCACAACCTGCTTTTTCCCATTCACCCATCGCACTTCTTTTATCTTTTTCCTGACAAGAAATCGTATCGTCGCTTTATCAAGTTTCAACGCTCGATTCTTTCCCGTCTTATAAACAATTTTAACACAAATTTTACTGCCCTGTTTTTTTGCTCTTTTTTCCACCTTACGAACCGCTTTTTTCAAAGCCGGATAAAGTTTTCTGTTCTTTTTCAATTTCACCACAACAGTAACGTCTTTTTGCTTTCCGGATATATTTGGTTCTGCTGAAGGCGTCGCTGTAGAATTTACATCCGGTGCTTGCGTCACTACCGGTGAATTCGTCGGTGGCAATGCCGGCATATCCGTCACAGCAGGCGTCTGTGTCGGCGGCAATGTCGGTGTAGATGTCGCGGCGGGCGTCTTCGTCGGCGTTGCTGTCACACTTGGAGTTTTTGTTGGGCGCACTGTCGGAGTTGTCGTCGGCGACAAGGTTGGCTCTGGCGTTGCTGGCTGTTGTGTCGGCGTTGCTGTTGGCGACGTGGTTGGAGTTGCCGTCGCACTTGGAGTCGCTGTCGCCGGCTCCATCGTTGGTTTTATCGTTGGAGAAGCCGTTGGCGTCACAAGCGGCTCATCCGTTTCCGCCGGTGTCGGTTTCGGAGTCTCAACAACCTCCGCAGCCACCTGATAATAGTATGTAACATCCACATTTTCTCCAGCAACATTTACAACATTTCCATCCGAATCACTTCCTATATAGGAATAGCCGGCCAGCTGTGGATTTCTTAATGTATATGTAGAATTTGCCGGCACGTAAACCGTAGTTGTTTCCGCTTCCGGAATGTCTTCTGTCGTGCTATCTTCCTTTTTCAATTTGTAATGCAGATTGACCATGCTCCAAGCCTGCTCCGCCGTTTTGTCCGTAGCCAAAACTTCTCCCGTATCCGCATCCACAATTTTTCCCTCCATTTTATCGCCACTAACCAGTCCGGAAACATCCGGAATCGTGATAGAAAGTGATTCTTTTGCAGTTTCCGGATCATACCAGTTCGCAAGTGCAGGAATCGTGTATTTTTTCTCTTCTGAATATTTTACTGTCGTACCATCTGCCCCAATAATCCGAAAAGTCATTTTCAAATGCTGTTCGCGATTTACCATATTTTGTACCACAGTTCGAAATTCCAGATCCCAGTTATTGGCTTTGGTAATATTTTTCTCGCTGATTCTATATTTTTCGCTATCCCAGTCCAATGTCCCCGTTTTGCTATGTGGAATAGAAATCTCCGGATCAGCCACATAAATCGACGCCGGCCGGCTGACATAATCCGTATTATTCAGATTTCTTGCCAACTCCATTTTGCACACCTCGCAAAATGGCTGACCAAGCCATCTCATCATGCATTCACGGCTCGGAGCAAACGCCGTCTCCGTTCCCGCCTGGGTAACCCCAACCCCACGGAATCCAAGCATTTTCGCCCATTTGATTGTCTCCGGATTCGTGGTATCCGAGGTATTTGGGTTATTCGTATACCTCTCATATTCATCTCCCAAACGCCCGATACTGTGCGCAATCTCATGCGCCATAACTGTTCCATTCTGGTTATCTTCTGAATTTGCGGAAAAGGAAAATAATGAATTATGAGAGGCCCCAAAACTCCCTTCTGAATTGCAAAGCACATGGATCGTACCAACATTGGCGCCCGCATCCAAATAGCTTTCCTCCAATTCCTCTCTCAATGTTTTGGCCTTATCCGTCCCACCGCTTGTAAATACAAGTGCTTTTCCATGTGCTGCAACATGAAAATAGGTATCTACACTCTTGCCCCCATATTCGCTGATTCCCGACTCATTGGAAACCGCCTGCACCGCATAAATATTGATGCGGTCCGAATACTCTTTGTAAGGAGACCACGTCAACATCCCTCTCGCCTTCTCAGCCGCATCCTGCAAAAACTTGTCCTGTTCCTCTAGCGTATAACCATCGCCCATGATCACAATAACAAAATTTTCCTTATCATCTCCCGCCTTATGAATCACATGCACCGGAAATGTGGTTTTCTGCGTTGTTTCATTTTTAGACACGGTCGTACCCTGGGATTGCACCAAATCAGCATCCGCGCTGGCGACGTCCTGTGGGATTATGGAAAATAGTATTGATATAATAAGCAATAGTGCTTGAAATTGTTTTTTCATTCGTTTCACCTCGTGTTTGTGATGGGTTGGGGGGTACTGTTTTTTATTAAATATATTGATATTATACTCGTTTGTGGGGGGATTTTCAATGCAAATTGTGGGGAATGGAGTTTTTGAGAAGATTTAGAGACAGCATTTTTCTTTGGAATAAAACGATATCTCATCAAGTGCTATGCGCATTTTTTTACGCGTAGGTGTTTCCAGTATGCATGCAATCTTTTTTCCATTGGGATACAGTCTATGTTCGCTTCCGAGAGACAACTATGCTCCCGACTTACCACAAGCAAATCTTCCATATGTATTTTCAATAATCTGCTTAATACATAAAGGTGGTTTACAGAGGGCAGAATCGTCCCCTTAAACCAACGATAAATAGGTTGTGGACATGACAAGTGGAGAATTTTCTGTATATCTTTAACTGTATATCCTGCATTTCCAATTGCCGTTTTCAACAAAAGTCCTGTTTTCTTCATATCAATATTTTCGTACATAAACATTCAGCTCCTTTAACAAAATTCTCCCTCCGTCCAATCAAACGGATAATTTGGATCTTCCCAATATTTCACATTATACCATGGTCTTTCAGGCACATGAAAACGCTTCCTTGCCTGCTTTTCTTTTTCGGCATATATTCGATGGCTAAATGGCATATATATCTCCGCCTCATGTTCGCTACATGGTACAGTATATAATGTTGGACCTCTATCCTTGAAAAAAGGATCAATTTCATAAACCCATTTAAAAGGTTCTGGCTGTCGCTTGCTATGGCTATATACCCTGTCATAATACTGCTTCCATGTGTACTTTTTACCATACTCATCGTAGATACCAACTATGTTCTTATTTTCAAGGCAAAAATCTTCCAATTCCTTAAATGTTCTGATCGCCCTATGTCTTTGAAACAAAGGACGCCAGCCTATACTCAATTTATTAAGATGAACTTGATAAGCCAAATAAGGTTCGTCTACAATCTTGTATTCTTCTTCTGTTATTCCATATTCCTTTTCAACTGCAAAATACTTCCTCATCAATTTCTTGCTTTTACTCACAAGATAAAAATTCGTTCCCATAAGATATCTCCAATCTTTTTGATTTTATGATACCATATAAAAAGTATTATTGCATTGGACTGTTAGTCCAATGTGAGCATGTAATATTTTTTGCATAACGATGTAAATTTCATTTACACTAACCTATGATACCCCCCCATACTTCTAGTGCTTATAGATCAGTTTGAAAAGCGAAAGTTGTCTTCCCCATGCTAAAAGTTCTACGAAAAAACCTAAACACTCATTTCAACTATTGCGTCATTTTTTTCAATGCACATCTATCATCTTCACAATCACACCATGCATCATTATTAGAACAACAATAACGTCCTTGAATCATCATAGTTGTGATGTCTTCTACTGAATTAGCCAAAATCTCTTCTCTCCAAATTGTAACATTACAATTCTTCAACGAACAATATACTTTTTCCATAATAATCAGCCTCCTCATATAATCAAGTGTTTTTTATTGAAAATTCAAGGTTTCTCAACCTTTTTATCTCAGCGAATAAACCATAGCTATGAGCATTTCGATGTATCCGGTACTGAAATAGTGGTTTTAAGGTATACGAAAAAAACGGCATTGTTTTTCCGCTTTACTGGCCTTGTGTATACCCATCCCTCTATGGCAGCTATCCTCCTATATCCACCAGAATCATCTCCGTCTCCAGAGATCCTAACTTCCTTCGTCCTGCGTGCCCATAACCAGGGTGTCAGTTATGCTCCCTTAAATAGATTACATTCTATAATGGTTCAGTTGTCAAGACAAAAATATTTGATATTTTTATAATGAACTGATATGTTGACGGGTTACATGGAAAATGTGTG
>ERZ826051.1071-NODE-1071-length-27039-cov-3.659613_pt1 | contig 27039 bp, 24 predicted proteins | sample MGYA00519928_ERZ826051 | MGnify/ENA primary metagenome ERZ826051 (study PRJEB31778, sample SAMEA3449219) | human gut metagenome | biome: human gut; feature: human-associated habitat; material: faeces | place: United Kingdom | collected 2010/2012 ...
CGGCATCCTGCCCTCCAACGAGGGCCGCGGCTATGTTATGCGCCGTCTGCTGCGCCGTGCTGCGCGCCATGGCCGTATGCTGGGCATCGACCGCCCGTTCCTGACCGAGCTGGTAGACACGGTTATCGAATCCAGCGAGGCAGGCTACCCCGAGCTGCGCGAGCATGAGTCCTATATCAAGAAGGTCATCGGTACCGAGGAGCAGCGTTTCGGCCGTACCATTGATGCCGGTCTGAGCATTCTGAACGGCATGATGGGCCGCCTGAAGGAGGCGCATGAGAAGGTTCTGTCCGGCGTTGAGGCATTCAAGCTGAATGACACCTTCGGCTTCCCCCTCGATCTGACCCGTGAGATTGCTGCGGAGGCCGGCTTTGCAGTCGACGAGGCAGCCTTCCATATTGAGATGACCAAGCAGCGTGAGCGCGCCCGCGCCGAGCGTCTGGCAAAGGATATTTCCGGTTGGAGCGCAGACCTGTTCGGCGAGCTGACGGCAGAGCCTACCCGCTTTGACGGCTATGAGACGCTGAGCGAGAAGGCCAGGGTGCTGGCACTGTCCGACGGTGAGGAGCTTGTGGACGCCATTGCCACCGATGAAGCCGGCGAGGTCAAGGAGGGCGTGCTTGTCGTACTGGACAAGACCCCGTTCTATGCCGAGATGGGCGGTCAGGTCGCAGACCACGGCTACCTTGTCAGCGGTGATGCCAAGCTGAAGGTCACGCAGGTCAAAAAGACCCCGAAGGGCTACTTTGTCCATACCTGCGAGCTGCTGGACGGCACCATCCATGTTGAGGATGAGGTCACTGCCTCTGTGGACGAGAAGCGCCGCGCCGCTATCTGCCGCAACCACACGGCTACCCACCTGCTGCAGAAGGCTCTGCGCGAGGTTCTGGGCGAGCATGTCCATCAGGCCGGCAGTTATCAGGACGACCAGATCACCCACTTCGACTTTACTCATTTCAGCGCCGTCAGCCCCGCCGAGTTGGCCGAGGTCGAGCGCCGCGTGAATGAGAAGATCTACGAGGCCCTGCCCGTCACCGTGAAGAACCTGCCCATTGAGGAAGCTAAGAAGATGGGCGCTATGGCGCTGTTCGGTGAGAAGTACGGCAGTGTCGTCCGCGTTGTCGACGCCGGCGGCTGGAGCACCGAGTTCTGCGGCGGCACCCATGTCACGAACACCGCACAGATCGGCTGCTTCAAGATTTTGAGCGAGTCCAGCGTGGCTGCCGGCATCCGCCGTATCGAGGCCACCACTGCCTACGGTGTGCTGAACCTGCTGGATGATTCCGTATTATCCATATCATCCGATCTGCGGCAGATAGCACTGATCATTATCCTGATCAAGGCCGGGCTTTCTCTGAATCTTTCTGACCTGAAAAAGGTCGGTCGTCCTGCGATTCTGATGTCCTTTGTTCCCGCCACATTCGAGATCATCGGATATGTTCTGCTGGCACCGACTTTGCTCGGCATTTCCAAAATCGAGGCAGCAGTCATGGGATCTGTGCTCGCTGCCGTTTCCCCTGCCGTCGTCATCCCGCGTATGGTTCAGCTCATGGAAACGAATTATGGCACCGAAAAAAGTATACCCCAGCTCATTATGGCCGGGGCATCCTGTGATGATATTTTTGTCATTGTACTGTTTTCTACATTTTCGAGCATGGCTCAGGGCGGTTCTGCAAACATCATGGATTTCGTAAACATTCCGGTATCCATCCTGCTTGGCATTGTGATCGGTGCCATCATTGGCTATCTGCTCGCCCTGTTTTTTGAAACCTGCCATAGACAGGGGCATAGCATCCGCAGCAGTCTGAAAGTCCTGATCCTGCTCAGCCTTGCTTTTCTCTGCATGGCACTGGAGAACCGCCTCAAAGGAATCGTTGCCATTTCCGGACTTCTTGCCGTTGTCAGTATGGCATGCGTGGTAAAGCTGAAAAGTCCCATCGATGTCACCAATCGTCTGTCACTGAAGTTTGGCAAGCTCTGGATCGCTGCCGAGATCCTGCTCTTTGTACTGGTCGGTGCCGCTGTAGACATCCGCTATACGATGCAGGCCGGAATCGCCGCAGTCGCCATGATCCTGCTGGCTCTTGTTTTCCGTGCCGTCGGTGTCTGCCTGTGCATGACAAAAACTTCACTGAATTTCAAAGAACGTCTTTTCTGCGTGATCGCCTATCTTCCAAAAGCAACCGTTCAGGCTGCGATCGGTTCCGTCCCGCTTTCCATGGGACTTGCCTGCGGACAGATCGTGCTCTCTGTCGCAGTGCTGGCGATCCTGATCACCGCACCGCTTGGAGCGATCGGTATTGACCGGACTTACAAAAAGCTGCTTGTTATTACTCACCATTTGCAGAAGTGGGAGTCTTCTCGACTGAGATAAACTCTGCAGATTTTATACCCGTTCTGCTCTCTGTCGTACAGAAGCATCCGATCGTCCCTGCCCATCTTGCGTTCTTCTTCCAGAACGCTCCGGATTGTCTCCAGATCCCTCTGGATCGTCCGCTCTGTCACCTGATAGTGACGTGCTTCCTCTTTTTTCTTCAGGATGTCACCATATGACAGTCTCACAAACAGGCTCAGAATTCTGGTATTTCTGCCTTCCTTTTCTCCCATGCTATCCTCCTTCCATATGATTTGAGAGCAGTGTAGCATGTTTTCTCTCCGGCGTTGTGAAAATGATTTAATCTTCTCTTTTGAACTCAATCTCCCCATGGCAGTATGTATCCACAAACCACGTAAGCTCCCTGCGAAAGTCTGCTGCTTTGCTGCTGTTCCAGAAATCTTTCATCTCATCATACTGAAGCTCCTTCTGAATATTTGACAGGTGATCAATCTGCTCTTCTGTCACACTTTGATGCAGTGCCGTCTCAAATGTTTTATATAATAGTTTCCATTCTCCGGCAAAGTACCGATCCAGGCTGTCAAAAAACGGTGCATCCTGCTGATCTTCCACGGATACGATCACAGACATGCTGTAAAATACAAACGCTTCCTGCTGCAGTCCGATCTCTGCCAGAATGTCTGCATAGTGTTCCAGATCTCTTGAAAAATAATATTTTCTCGTTTCTTCATCATAATTTGGCCAGGCATCCTCTGGTTTTGGAGTCTGATACTCATGCAGGGTCAGCGTGTATGCTTTCCGGATGATCTGAAGTACATTCTGAAATTGTTTCTGTCTGCCCGCACACCTTGCACGATCCTCTGCAAACCATTTATATTGCTTATAGTCCGGCTCTGCCCCTTCTTTTTGCATCCTCTGAAATAAAAGTTCCATCTGCTGATAACACTTCTCTTCCATCGGATCTTCTTTTCTGTCACGATAACTTCTTGCTGCATCTTCCCAGATTTCTAACTGTTTTTCTGTTTTCTGACCTTTGACATCCGTTTTTGCCACCAGAAAATAATCGCATTTCTTCTGCAATTTTTCTGCCCTTTCATCCAGCACACTGTATTTTTCCCGATAACAGGATGCAAGTATTTTGTATCCGAGACTTCGCAGATAGGCATCCTGATTTTTCACCTGTTTCTGACGTTTCAGAGCTGCAAAAGCATCCCACATCGCTTCCTTTTTATAATCTCCCGGAAGGTTCCGATAACAGCTGCTGCGGTATAAAAGTGCCTTTATCTCCTGTGCTGCCAATTTTTCTTTTCCTTTCGTCTGCTCCAAAATGTAATCCAGAAAAATCATGTTACTTTCTGCATCTGCCCACTCCGTCCGATGATGCATATAGGCAAATGCCTGCTCAATCCTTTTATCCTCTGTTTTTTCACGTTCCAGTCGTTCCAGAAGATAGGTTCGGTTCTCTTCAAAAATGCTGTACTCATCCGAGATATTTTGCCAGCATGTTTCACACTGTTTCCAGTAATCCTCTTTCTTTTCTTCGTCTGTTTCCATCTGATATAACCGATACATTCCTGCCAGACGGTAAGACCACTCATAGTCAGCCTCTTCCTCTTTCGGAGTATAGCACTGCACCAGTTCCATTGCATAGCGGCGTGCCTCGTCCATCTGTCCACGTTCTCTTAAAAACTGTATCAATCGACAGCAAATCTCTCCATCATACCGAAACCATTCATGCTCTTTTCCGCGTTCCAGTTCAGCCTCCAAAATCTGTTTCCAACAGTTTGCTGCCTCCTCCATCTCTTTTAAACGAACCCAGTTTTCCGCAATCTGCTCCAGTGCCTGAATATCCGAGATTTCATCCTGCTCATAAGCTTCTGCATAACACTTGATTGCCTGGAAATATTCCCCTTTCTTTTCCAGTTCTTCTGCAACAGCCGAAAGCCCCGGCATATCATCCAGAACCATCACTTCGTCTTCTTCTGAAATCTCCTCATTCTTTGTCAGTTCTGCAGCTTTTTCCCGATAGAAATGGGCACGTTTCTGATCTCCGTAATATTCCTTCCGGGCATCCATTTCCAGAGTATCCATCATAAAAAATTTCGCCATATTCTTATACAGTCCGGCTTTTTCCTTCTCATTCATCACAGCCTGATCCAGATACGTTTCGGCCTGATCCATAAAGTGCACCGCTATATCCAGTAAACAATGAAAAGCTTCCACATTGCTTTCCCCTTCCGGCGGAAACAGTATAAAATCATCTTCCAGTGCATCGTTCACTTCCAGTGCCAGATCGATCATACTTTTCCCAAGAATCCCAGCATCCTCTGTATCACTCTGGATTTCCCTCTCCGCTTTGCAGGCAAGATCATGAACCTGTTCCGCAAACATTTCCAGATACGAACTTTCATCAAATTCCTCATCTTCTATCATTCTGTTTATGAGGTCATCTTTTTTGCCCACCTTTCGGATCTGAAGAAGATAAATCTGAAAAAGCAATGCATGGCACTTTTCATTCTGCATGGACAGACAGATCTCCTCCGCCTGTTTCAGATAATACATTTCATTGTGGATATGCCCACAATACGCCACACAAAGCCGGGCATAGGCAAGATTTTCTCCTGAAATCCGCTCCATGAAATATTTTAAAAACTGCCACCTTACTCCATCCAATGCAGACGATTCCAGATCCTGTCTGGCATAAGCCGTCATTTTTTCTGTGATCGCCGGACAGTTTTCCGCAGTCGGCTTTGAATCATGATAGACCAGATCCAGAATGATCTGATGAAGAGAAATCTTATCTGTTTTTCTGTTCTGTTCCACCCAGCCCAATCGAATCAGTTTATCCAGAGCCTCTTTTGCACCCGCAAGCGGCACATAGGAAAGGAACGTCTCTCTGGCGATCCGCACATAGCCAAGCAGCGAAAGGCTTTGCATTAGTTCCAGCTGAACATTCGAAAATCCGGACAGATCAAACAGAGCTTTCAGATGCTCCTGCACTTTTTGGTTTTGCATTTTTCTGTCTTTTCGATGTTTCACTGAGACTTCTTCCGTTCCGGTGATGCCTTCTATCATTCGCATCTTTTCCAGAAGCACATACGGCTCTTCTTCTGCCTCACGTAGATATTTGGCAATCAATTCTACTGTCATTGTGTGATATTCTACCAGTTTCAGTATTTCCCGGATTTCTCCTCTTTCTTCCTCTTCATAACTTCTCGGATTGTATACGGCAAACAATGCCTCCACGTCATTGATATTTTCCATCTGCTGCACATCGATCTGGCAGAAATCATAATCCCGGAAATCTTCTCTGGTCGTGATCAGAAAACGGCAGGGACATTCCAAGAATCGCTCCAGATTTTCATCTTCTTCCACATCAAAGTTGTCCAGAATGATCATAGCATCTTTCGTGGTCTGCTCTTTTAGAATTTTAAGTTTCCGCTCAAAATATTCCTCTTCTGTCTCCAGACCCTCTTCACTCTGCTCCCGGTGAACGTTATGGATATGGATGTCTTCCCCGCAGACAGTCTGTACGATACTTCCCTGATATGGCACAAACACGATGGTTCGATATTCTTCCCCATAAAGGTAAGCATAACGTTTCGCCAGCTCTGTTTTTCCGATTCCGCCCATTCCCGACAAAAACAGAACCTGCTGCCCGGAAGAAAATATTGTCTCGATCTGCCGCAGCTCGTTTTCCCTGCCAACAAAATTTGCAGTATTGTAAGCAAAACCGTGATATAAAAACACTCTTTCTACATCCGACTCTCGGATCAGTTTTTCCAAAATTTCAAGCACTTCATCCACAGACGCATAACGTCGTCGAACCGTTGCCGCCAGCGTCCGGTGAAAAAACTCCTGCATCAGCCGGAACAGCACCGGCTGATAGCGTGCATCCTTCCATTTCATGCCCGAAAAATCATATATCGCACCCACCGCACTGTCCATGGCATTCGGCGTTCTTCCAAAAAGCTTATAAAAAGCGATCGCCCCGATCGCATAAACATCAGTCGCTTCACAGATTTTGCTGCATTTTCCACGCACCAGTTCCGGTGCCGCATAACCGTCCGACACAGAAAATGTCCAACCATTTGGCTGTGTCTGTATTTTTTCTTTTCTCACCATAGAATCAAAATCAAATAGAACCATCTGCTCTTTTGTTTCCGGGATCAGCAGCACATTTTCCGGTTTGATATCAAGATGTAACATCCCGCAGTCATGGTATTTTTTCACAATCCTGGCAAGCGTCCGCAGATGCAGAAACAACGACTGCAGATTCTCATCCGCCTCGCTTCGATAATCCCTGCCCTCGATCTCCGTCATGACCACATAGCAGGTATTGTGATATTCATAAATATTTGTTGCATTTGCGGTGGAGTTCACAAGTCCGAGCGTTGTTTTCAATGCCGTATTTTTCCGGTAAGCTTCCAGAAACTTCTGCTTTTCTGTAAGAAACGTCTGCTCACAGGACAAATCCGGTGTCAGATTTTCCTCGGCATCCCGCTCTATTTCCAGGCGGTACGGATAACATTCTTTTATTTTAACCAGATGTCTTTCACCGATCCGGTCTCTGTAAAATCCATTGTACACAATACAGCTTCCGCCACGCCCGATCTCCTCCGCAATGACATAACGGTGTTCTTCCCCAAAAACAAGCTCCCATCCCTGTGGCAGCGGTTTTCTTTTATCAAACATCCTCTCACCTCAATTTTTTCTTTTCTGCCGCAGCAATTTGTCACTTTCCAGTCACAAATGGGAAATTCATCTCACATTGGCTGTAAATTTCAACTATTTTCCACTCTTTTCTCCAACATTTGTCTTTTTTATAGTATAATCTATCTATAAGGCAGGACGCAAGAACCTGCATTCACAGAAGGAGGATTTTACTATGACAAAGGATCATCTGAATCTTTCAACAGACAATGCCCAGGATAGCCTGTTTTCCATCGATGACTGTAATGAAGCTTATCAATATTTACAGAATTCGGCAAACTTTGTCTCTTTCCATACAGGACTCACAACTTTGATGCAGCGATGCGGATATACCGGCTCCAGCGAAGATGTCGAAGAAAAAACGGCATATCTCGTGCTGAAACTTGCCGCTATCCATGTAAAGATCACGGAAATCACAGTCCGTGACTGGTTTTCTGGCAAACGCCGCCCATCCCTCGACTCCATAAGCCGCAAACTCGTCTATGAAATCTGCTTTGCCCTTGGTGCTTCTTTTGAGCTTGTACAGGAATTTTTCCGTCAGGTTTACTTCAGCCGCAGCTTCAACTGTCATACCATAAAAGAGGCCGTTTATTACTATTGCCTCCATCAGAACCATTCTTACGATCATGCTCTCGAGCTTTACGAAACCATCAAAGCCATGCCGGAAACGGCAAAATTCGAAGCTTCCGATCCCGTCTACACCGATCAGATCCGAAATGCTCTCGACAACTGCCACAGCGACGAAGAATTTCTCGCCTACTTTTCCAGAAATAAATCCATCTTTGACCGCTGGAACCAGAAAGCACTTTTTTATATTGAAGAATTTATCCGCCAGATCCGCGGAACAAAAGAAGATATCGGGCGGATTGAGGCATTTGGGAAAGTTGGCACGATCCCGGACGCAAAAACATTGGCCACGCCTCCGGCTTCCGGGCTGATCACCCAGGAATTTTTCATGCAGGCTCGTCATTTTGGACGCAAGTGGACGTACGCTAAGCAAAATGTTACTTCCATTGATTTTATGCTGGAATTTATAATCGATCCCATAGAACCTGTAAACAAAAAAGCTAAGCTTCCGGATATCGTAAAATTAAATTTTCCATCCAAAAAGACCTTTTCCAAAATCTTAAACCGCAGCCAGTCCGAGATAAGCACCTCTTACGATTCCATCCGCAAGTGCCTGATCCTGTTAAAATTTTACCACTTCTGGGTCACACTGGAACTGATGATGGATTCCGGCAATGCTGCCGAAAATCCACAGTCCGATTACGCTGATTATTTCGATGACTTCTGCGAAGAAATGGCTCAGCTGCTCGAAGAATGTGGCTATGAAGAACTCTATGAACGAAATCCTTACGATTGGATCTTTCTGTGGGCATCCACAACAGAACATCCGCTTGAAAGCTTCCGCGGGGTGATGAGAGCAATTGATTTTGACGACTCAGAGCGTTGAAAAGCTACGGAAAAATTGTTCCTTTTGCACATTGCCAAACATTCTCAGCATGCCAAAAATCTCTGAAACAAAAATATTTCACATACTACATACAGTCAAAAACACCTTCCTGTTCATTCTTGTCTCCTCCTTGGTTTTATTTTGTATCATCAAGGTAACATAAATGAAAGGAAGGTGCGTGAAAGTGGTTTTTACTGTGAGCATTATATCTTTCATCCTTGCTCATACTTTAGGTAATACCGAGTCCTTTACCATATTCTGCAAATTCCTTCCATATGTATTCAGGCAATGATCGATGCAAGAGTGCAGCAGAATATGACACAAAAAGATTTATCAGCCAGAACAGAAATTACACTGGCAGATATAAGCCGAATTGAGAATGGAACGCGAAATCCCAGTTTAAACATGGTAAAAAAACTCGCCCAGGGATTGGGGATGCAGCTAAAACTTGAATTTATTCCAAAGCCTGTCAAAAAATAGTTTCCGAAAATGGCCGATGAAATGGAGATGCTTGTCAAGGATACTTTGACGAGTTAATTTGCAAAAGTATAAAACTCTAACAATGGGGAGGTTCCCCTCCCCATAAAATTTTTCTTAAAACTTACAAAAAACTTGACAGACCCACAATTTTTTTAAACTTACATAAAAACTTGATAACCTCTAAAATTATTTATTTAGAAGCTCTGTTTTCGTTTTTTCGTCAATTCCTCTTTGAACATTTTAGAAATAGCTTTCTGACCATTCTGATCATATAAATCCTCTTTTTTTAATTCTCCTTTATAAATCATCTCCATAAATTTAATATATGCTTCCCCTAACGCTGTTGTCAAAAGACTTGCTGTTGATCCAGATATCATTCCACCAACACCAGTTCCAACTCCCGGTATTAATTTAAACAAATTGGATACCATAGATTTTCCAAGAATAGTAGTTCCTGCTGTACCAATCGTAGAAGATATAAAACTCATTATAACGCTTTTACTGATACTCATACCAAAATTTGTTGTAATAGAAGCTATCATCGTTATTTGAGTAGGAATTAACACTGCTGCATCAGAAAAAGGAATCGGTATAAATCCTTCCCCAAAAGCTACTGCAGATGCTGCTGCTACAACAGCTCGTGAACGCTTTTTTTTAGATTTCAACGATGCTTTTTGTACATTCTGCAGTGTATCTTGAAGTTCTTCCGGCAATGCTTCACTCATTATATCAACCAATTGATCTAATCCATATGCCTTTGCCACATACTCGCCATCAAAATCCATATCTTGAGCCAGAACAGGAATAACTTTAATTATATCAAGATTTTCTTTTTCAACTAAAGTTTGCATTTGCTTTCCCTTGGTTTTCGGGCACGCCTGTGTAAGTACAACAATAATAGGCACTTTCGTAACTTTATTTTTTTCTATCAACTCTTTAAGCCAGTTTATTTCTGTTTGGTCAAAGGTTCTGTTTCCACCAACATTGATGCAATACCATATACAATGAATGGCATTATTAATATCTCCTGTTGCCAATCCTTTATGTATTAGTTCAATAATCTCTTCTTTCACCTTCGCCTGCTGTCCTTCTGATAATTCAAAACCTGGAGTATCATAAATTGCCATAGGATAATCTTTCTTTTCAATTTTCCTGATTTCAGTTGTTATAGGTCTTCCCAATCCTGTCTCCGCAATTTTATCTCGAAATAAACTATTGATAAGTGTACTTTTTCCAACCCCAGATTTTCCAACAACAATAATATTCAGCTTCTTAAGATTTTTTAATTTCTCATTTATGGCATCCATACATTTCTTGGCTATTTCATCTGTATTAACTTCCATCCATTTCTCCTTGTATATTGTGTTTTTCCTATTTTTTATCAACTCTGTTTTTTCAGCATCTATTAGCATCTCTTTTTATTTTTCTTTTTAATATTTTTCTTATATAACTTTCCCGTGAGCTTTTTCATCAGCTTAGGAATGGTAATACATGCGATTATAAAAAGAGCAATGTTAGTAATAATGTAAATGGCAATTCTTTTCACTTTCATTTTTACTTATCTCCTTTAGTTTTTTCTACAATAATCCTTCGTCAAATTCTTTTGCCAACAACCATCCCATTGCTTCTGTTATACCTGCTGCTGTTGTTGCATTAATAGCATTTCCTATTCCCGGAATCCAACCTACCAACACCTGCGAGGCCGTTCTTCCAACTGTTGCTGCCGCCACTGAAGCTAATGCGGCTTTTGCTGACGCTTCACTTAAAGATTTTCCAAAAACTCTTCCTAACGAAATAGTCATAGTAAGCTGAATCGGAGTAATAACTGCATTATCACTTCCTGGAATTTGTGCCAATCCCGCACCAACACCTCCCGCTGCCACACTTGCTGTATGTATGATTGTATGACATTCTTTCTTCTGTTTTGCATTCATATTGTTTATCCTCCTAGTATATGTTTATTTTATAATTCCTCTTTTTTTTGCTTCTTTTTTTACCCAGGACATTAATGGTTTTAACTCTTCTTCATTTGCACCCAGTAATTTTTTTATATCACTATCATCACGTTTTTTCATATCCTCACGGATCCAATTCATGGTGTTTTTCGTTTCTTGTTTTAAGTATACCGAGCGTTGATATTCCCCATATGTTTGCTTTCTATGTTTTAAATCTGCTTTCGTATTGTCGGTTTTATTTCCTTTTGAGCGATTACAATGCACGCACAAACATTGTAAATTTCTCGGATCATCAATTCCCCCTTTGCTCCGTGGTAAAATATGGTCAATATCAACATCTCCTTTTCTGAGCTTTCTTCCGCAATGTGCACATGTATACCAACCATAATTTGAAATATTGGTATCTAAGCCTATTTGTCTTGATCTTTTATAATTTGTCTCCGTGTTTCCTCGCTCATCATTTCTCTTAAAAAGTGGCATTATCTTTGATCTCCTCCATTTCTCATTTTTCTTGTAACAGGACATTTATTTATATACAATATATCATTTGTTTTGTCTTTTTACAAGACATTTTGTGGTACTTATACAAATTACAAATCATTTCTTCTGTATACTTGCCAAATTTACCACACTGTACTACTCAAGATGCCTGCCCCTCCTTTCTTTTTGTACCATTTTGCTTTGTTGTATCATTAAAATAACATAGTCAAAATAAGTGTACGTGAAAATGATTTATATACTATTTTTATTAGTCTTTTGGATATTCCTGCCTGGAATTTAATCCATTCATAAAAAAAGCATAAAAAATCCCCCGTTGTGATATACCCAGAATTCTGGACACATCACACCGGGGTGGGATTTATTCTTCTGTGCACCTCTGCAATCCGCCGGAGGCTATATCAGATTCCTATTACTTTTGTTTTATCAGATATTTATATTTGCGAAACTGCTGTCGCATCAGCTGTTGGATCCTTTCGCAAATCACCGGAGAATACTTTTCTGCCAGCCTTGTTATCTCGTTTTCCAAGTCTTTCATCGAAAAATCAAACTGTACCTGAACACCATACAATGCTTCTGCCGCATCAAGCTGTTCATCAAAATCTGTGCTGAACGGCTTTGCCTGTATTTTCTTCCTACATTCTTCCAGCGATAAATGGAGCGGATAATCCTGTCTGGTGTCTGCGAAAAGACAAAGTCCTTGATCAAAAATCGGGCTGAAAGAGTGTTTTTTTGTGTTTTCATTGCTCCTTTTTCAGAATCATAATCCACTGGTGATCTCCTTCCATACGTCCCTGTGTTTTCTCTACAATCAGCAGTGGATCATAAAATGGAAGATTCATTTCTCTTAAAATTTCTTTTGCATGGTCACGAGTTCTTGGAAAACAGCGATCTTCCAGAAAATATTCAAAATCTTTCCAATCCGGATTTTCTATAACTCCAAAAGCTCTTAACAAAATCTGTTCTGTATAATTATGGATTGTGATCTTCTCATGTCTAAAATCAATATCAATGGTAGTACATAAATCATTATGATTCATAAAGTTCATTCTCATTTTGACATCTGGATCTTCACTGAATCGATGGGCACGTTTTAGCTGATTATAGATTGTCTGACGTGAAACCTGATATTTTCTTGCAAGATCTGAGATACTCTCTCCCTGACTGTATAATGCCACCATTTCTGCTGCTTGTATCTCTGTAAAAGAATTCTTTCTTCCGGAAATATTTCTCTGCTTTTTTTGATTATAAGATGCCACATCTCTTGAAATTTTCTTCAGCTGTTCCAGATCTGTTGTTCCAAAAATTTCCAGTATTTCATTTTCAAATGTTGTCCCCATGTGACCATTCCTCCTTTTTTCAAGCATAACATGCTTTACATGAATGTCAAGAAATTATTATTTGACACTTATTGTCCCCAAAAGGCATAAAAACCCCCGGTGTGCCAGCACCGGGAGTTTTTTCAAGTATAGTTCTTTTTATTATTTTTTATTCACAAAATATTTTTTTATTTCTCTTAACTTTTTTCTCCTGTTTTTCTTTCCTTTATGCTACGGTCTCCAGATAGGTCTGACCTGCTTGGCCCTGCACGGCATCTACGATGTTGATACAGCAGTTGCCCATTCGGTCAATATGGTGGATAATGCGGTTGTATGGCTCGGTAAGTTTTGCTTTGCATTTTCCTTCACCGACACGTTCTACATGGGATTTTCGCATCTTGATACCAAGATCGAGGATCTTTTCTTTCTGTTGCAGAATATCTTTTGCAGCCTCCGTATTTCCGGTCGCCATCATCTGAACGGCTTTCGTAAACATTTCCTGGATCAGCTGCAGGCTGTGCCGCATATCACGCATGGCATCTTTGGAATATTTATATTTTTTCTCCTCTTTATCTTTCAGGGAGAGACAGACTTCTCTGCAAAGGGCACTCATACGATCCACATCACTTAAAATATACATGATACCTGCTGTCTGGTTTGCCTGCTCCTCGGTCAGTCCGCCGGATGCAAACAATTCGGAGAGGTATTCGGTGATTCGTTCGTAAAGTTTTCTGGTATCTTCGGAGTTCTGGATCACTGCTTTTATTTTCTCGCTGTCACTTTCTGTGGATACTGCGATCAATTCTTTTAAGTTGTCGCTAACCAGCTCGATACATCTTGCCACTTCTTTTACGACCAGCTGAAGTGCTGCGGTCGGCTGTGAAACCAGTTTGGAATCCAGAAACTGCGGTTCTGCGTTGCTGTAGACTTTTTTCTGTCCGTCCGGAATGATTTTCATAACGATCTTGACCATCAGCCAGATCAGCGGTACCCAGATGACCGTCATGGTAATATTAAACAGGGTATGTGCATTTGCAATCTGTCTGGAAATAACTGCAATCTCCGGTCCTTTGGGAGAGATATACTGGATCAGGGCTGCGTATGGTTTTACAAACCAGATAAACAGAAAACATCCGGAAATGTTGAAAATGCAGTGTGCAAGTGCAGTTCGTTTTGCATCTTTGGTCTGTCCGATACTTGCAAGCAGAGCTGTAATCGTGGTTCCGATGTTATCACCAAGCAGAATCGGGATTGCTCCGACAAGACCCAGGATACTGCTGACGCCGTCCGGTCCAGGCTGTTCTGCAAAGTTCTGTAATACTGCGATCGTGGCACTGCTGCTCTGTACGACAAGTGTCATCAGGGTTCCTACGGCTACACCAAGAACCGGAATATGAGAAACCTGCTCGATCATGTCTGTAAATATCGGGCTGGATGCCAACGGTTTCATGACGCTTCCCATCGTCTCGATTCCAAGGAACAGAAGGCCAAATGCAAAAATGGTCTGTCCGATGTTTTTTGCACGTTCGGATTTTACTACAAAACTAATGATAAATCCGATAAAAATAATTGCATAAATATAATCACTTAACTTAAAGGCAATGATCTGTGCCGTCATCGTCGTTCCGATGTTGGCTCCGAGGATGATGGAGATTGCCTGCGGCAGATTCATCAGTCCTGCACTTACAAAACCGATCGCCATAACGGTTGTCGCACTGCTGCTCTGCAGAACGGCGGTTGTCAGTGCTCCTGCCAGAACGCCAAGGATTGGATTCTTGGTAAGCAATGCCAGAATCCGTTTCATTTTTTCGCCTGCTGCCTTCTGAAGGCAGTCGCTCATCATATTCATTCCGAAAATGAACACTGCCAGACCACCGAGCAATCCAAATATTACCTCTAATGTACTGTTCATGATTTCTCCTTCTTCGCTTTACATACGTTTTTCATTTCAGATTCGTTCTTTATTCGGGATGCAGCACATTTTTTCAGGGGCTTGGAACTTTCGCCCCGCACCCCCTGCATCACCAAAGCATCTACAGTATAACGATGCAATGTAAAGTCCACGACAGTGTAATGTAAAATCTGTGTAAAGTCTCGTAAGGACAAAGCCACTGTTCTTCAAAATTTTTCTTATCAAGTTTATGTAAAACAGGCAATGGTATGCTTCTGTATACATCAAAAAGATCACATACCAAAATGCTTTTATACATTTCAGTATGTGATCTTTAAGGTATGTATATCTTATTTCAAGTCGAACGTACGTGAGATTTGGCAGGCAATTCTGGTCAGCTTTGCTGACATTTATCTACTTTGCAGCAATATCTGTTTTTACATAATTTTGCGGAACAGATCTTTCAGATCTTCTACGCTTGCATCTTTGGGATTGCCCGGTGCACAAGCATCTGCATGAGCAGATTCTGCCAGGAAATCAAGGTCTTCTTCTTTGATTGCTTCCAGTTTTGTCGGGATTCCGACATCAACAGAAAGTTTTCTTACGGCATCGATTGCTGCTTTTCTGTATTCTTCTACGGACATATCATCAACACCTTTGACTCCCATCGCACGTGCGATCTCACGGTATTTCTCGCCTGTGCAGTCCTGATTGTATTCCATAACGATCGGCAGCATCATTGCACATGCAACACCGTGCGGTGTATCATAAACAGCACCTAAGGTATGTGCCATGGAGTGTGCGATTCCAAGTCCTACGTTTGAGAATCCCATGCCGGCGATGTACTGGCCAAGTGCCATGCCTTCGCGGCCTTCCTTTTTGTTTTCTACTGCATCTCTTAAAGAAGCGGAGATCAGTTTGATCGCTTCCAGATGGAACATATCGGTCATTTCCCATGCAGCTTTTGTAGTATATCCTTCGATTGCATGTGTCAGGGCATCCATACCAGTCGAAGCAGTCAGTCCTTTCGGCATGGAGGACATCATTTCCGGATCGATCACTGCGATGATCGGCATATCGTGCGGGTCTACGCAGACAAATTTACGTTTACGCTCTACATCGGTGATAACATAGTTGATCGTAACTTCTGCTGCTGTTCCGGCTGTGGTTGGTACCGCAATGATCGGTACACATGGGTTTTTGGTCGGTGCAGTTCCTTCCAGACTTCTGACATCTTCAAATTCCGGATTGGCAATGATGATACCGATTGCTTTTGCAGTATCCATGGAAGAACCGCCGCCGATGGCGATGATATAATCTGCTTTAGAATCTTTAAATGCCTGAACACCATGTTTTACATTGTCGATGGTCGGGTTCGGCTTGATATCAGAATAGAGCTGGTATGCAAGTCCGGCTTTTTCCAGCAGATCTGTCACTTTTGAAGTAACGTTGAATTTAACCAGATCCGGATCAGAGCATACAAATGCTTTCTGAAAACCGTGTGCCTGTGCTTCGTTTACGATCTCTGTGATCGCACCTGCACCATGAAAAGAGGTTCCGTTTAAGTTGATTCTGTTTGCCATAGTTATTACATCCCTTCTGTAAAATTTTAACGTTTCCGGCAATGATTTTGCTGTATCTATGTAGCTGTGCATCATCATTCCGTTTCACTTTGTTATTATCTTAACACTTTTGCACAAAAAGAAAAGTGACAAAACAGACTAAATGTAACATTTATCAAAAATACTTTGCAACGAAATCACAGGCAGATATCTGCCTGTCAGAATCCGAGACAATCTATTGTTTACCTGACCATATCCAGTTTCTCAAACAGTTCTTTTAGTTTTACCGGCATCGCTTCTACCATCAGTTCTGCCAGTCCTTCTGGTGCGGCCATCTTTTTCCCAAGCACCCATTTTACGGTCATGGTGATGGAACCCTGACAGTACATCTCGAGAAGAAAATGCATTTCCGGTGAAACCGGACTGCCGCTTTTTTCGTGAATCAGATTTTCGTAGAACGCGAGAATCAGATCGAAATCGTGCTCACGCAGAGAATTCTGCTTGTCGTAGCGGAAGGCAGCGGCGAAAAAAGCTTTTTCTTTCTGAATATAGGTAAATTTCTTTTCCAGACTGTCAAAAACGGTCGTTCCGCGCCCCATATGTTCAAAGGATTTTGTCAGTAATTTATCAAAATACCAGTTGATCAGATCGTATTTGTCGAGAAAATTGCGGTAGAAGGTCTGGCGGGTAACACCGCAGATTTCACAGATCTGGCGCACAGTGATCTCTTCAACGGGTGTTGTTTTCATGCACTCCTTCATAGATTCGGCAAGACGGTATTTTGTTTTTTCTCCTTTGGGAGCAGATACGGTGGAATGGATCATCCGGGCAGTTTCCTTTCGTTTCGAAAATTGTAACTATGCAGAGTTATGCATACATTATAACGCGAATCAGAAGAAATAAAAAGCCCTTAACATGTTTCCAGGATGAAAGCGAGAAACATGCCAAGGGCGTTATTGTTATTTTCTTTTGTTTACGGCCTGTCCGACACAGTAGCATACAGCGGCAACAACCATGCCGTTGATGGAAGCGATGCCCCAGTGTAAGAGGTTCGCAACAATGGCACCGAGAATGACACCGGCGACTGCAAACCAGTCTATGGTTTTAAGTTTCGGCTGATCGGTTTCAAAGTCCTCTTTGTTCATGAAGTAGGCGAGCACCAGAATCATGCCGACCGGCGGCAGGGTACAATTCAGAATGTTGAGCCAGCCGCAGAAGTTGTAGTACAGCCATACGGAGGCAACCGTTCCGATGATACCGGAAAGGAGAACCATCGGTTTTTTCCTCTGATGGAAGATGTTGGCAAGACCAAGACCTGCGGTATACAGAGCGTTGTCGTTTGTAGTCCAGATATTAAGACCGAGAACGAGAACAGCCAGGTAGAACAGGTTCAGGCGGACCATAACCTCGAAGATATCGTTTCCGCCGACAAAGATCGAGGAAACAGCACCGAAGAAAAACATCAGGGAATTTCCGATAAAGAAAGCCACAACCGTGGTGATGGCACCCGCTTTTCCGTCCTTTGCAAAACGTGCGAAGTTCGGGGTTGCGGTTCCGCCGGAAACGAAGGAGCCGACACCAAACCATCCGATCTGCGTAAAGCTGGTCATGGCTGACGGCAGATAGGAACCTTTTTCGCCAAAAGCTCTCTGGGACAAAAGATCAAGTGACAGACCGGTTTTTGCACCGACGTAGCCGAGCAGACCGGTATAAATACCAAGAATGATTCCACCAAGGATCAGTGATCCCAAAAAGCCCCAGAAATCGAGGCCGTCAGCGAGCTGCTGGCCTACCCACATGCTTGCCGAGAAGAAGGTGAAGCCAAGCTATAAACTTTTAACAGTGTAAGGGGTAGCAACCTGATTGTCAAGGGAAAAGGCGAATTTACATGATTTTCTTACAGAAGAAGGGAATGCGCCGTGATAAAAGGAATTTTACCGGGTTTTGCCTTCTCCGGAAAAATATTCTTTGGTAAGCTCCACAACCTTGCCCGAAAGCAGGAAGAGCGCAATCAGGTTTGGGATTGCCATGAGGCCGTTGAAGGTCTCGGCAATGCTCCACATCAGGCCAAGATTTGCGGTGGCGCCAAGGATGGCAACCAGCGCATAGGCGGCCATAAAATATTTTGTGATTCTTTCGGAGAACAAAAACTCGATGCAGCGTGCACCGTAAAGTCCCCATCCGAGAATCGTGGAAAAGGCGAAGCAACACATCGCGAACGCGGTGAGCAGCGAAACCCAGTTTCCGTATGTAAGGGTAAAACCGCTGATGGTCAGCTCTGCGCCGGCAGCCTGTCCGTAGGTGATGGAAGTACCGCTGCAGAGAATAACAAGTGCAGTTAAGGTACAAATCACGATCGTATCAGTAAATACCTCAAAGATACCGAACATACCCTGTTTGACCGGCTTTTTTGTGTCAGCACAGGCATGCGCGATCGAACCGGTACCAAGACCTGCCTCGTTTGAGAAAATACCGCGGGACACACCTTTTTTCACACTCATGAGCATGCTTCCGACGATACCGCCTGTAACAGCAGAGGGACGGAAGGCGCCCTCAAGGATCGAAACGAAAACAGACGGAATCCGGTTGAGATTCAGTAAAATTACACCGATGGCAAGGACAATATAAAACAGAGCCATAAACGGAACGAGCTTTTCTGTTACCTGTGCGATCCGTTTGACACCGCCGAGCAGGATCAGCGCTACGAGTACCGCAATGATGATACCCTGAATCAGGTTGGAGGTCGGGATCGCGTCCTTTGAGATCACATGGTAATTCATCAGTGCGGAGTTGACTGCGGTTGTGATGGTGTTGACCTGCGTTGCATTTCCGGTTCCGAACACAGTCAGTACACCGAAAGCAGCGAAAAGATAGGCCAGAAAATGCCATTTTTTGCTGAGACCGTTTTTGATGTAATACATCGGTCCGCCGACGAGTTCCCCGTTGGCATTTTTCTCGTGATAGAAAACAGCCAGTGTTACCTCGGCAAATTTCGTACACATGCCGAGCAGGGCGGAAACCCACATCCAGAACACGGCACCGGGTCCGCCGATAGCGATAGCGCCGGCAACACCGGCAATATTACCGGTACCGACCGTGGCGGCAAGTGCTGTACAGACCGCCTGGAACGGTGTAATTGCGCCATCGGAAGCATCTCGTTTGCGGAACATTCTTCCGAGCGTTGTGCGGATCGCATACGGGAATTTTCGAATCTGGAGAAAACGGGTGCGCAGACTCAGGTAAAGGCCGACACCGAAAATGCAGATCATAGCCGGAACACCCCAGATAAAATTGTTCACGGCATTGTTGATGGTTTCAATCAGTTGGAGCATAGATACCTCTTTCTTTTTCATAAGCAGAAGCACTTTCTTGGAAGATCAGTGCTTTCATAAAGTAACACAATGCAAAAAGTATATCATCTCAGACGAGATTTGCAAGTTTTTTTCGAGAAAAAACGCGGACCCCCAATTTTTTGCGATTCCGGAAAGATATATTTTCTCTAGCCTTATGGGTTTACCATGAGCCAGGCGGTTTTTTACGTTTTCTTCCAGTTTTTGTGAAGGAATGCAGCGAAGTATGATAGAATAGAGAAAAAACAGAAAAGAGGATTATTGCCATGTTTCAGGTAATTGATATGCACTGCGACACCATCCCGGCGCTGCAGTGGAAGGAAAAACAGGAGCATCTTGCGGATGCGGATCTTCAGATCAATCTGGATAAGCTGGAAAAGGGCGGCAGCCTCTGCCAGTGCTTTTCTTTGTTTACGTTCCTGAAGGGACTGAAAGACGAAACACCGTTTGAGCATGTGAGAAAGCTGGCTGATCTCTGGAAATCAGAGGTGGAACGGTATCCGGACCGCATTTGTCAGATCAAAACGTATGCGGATCTGATGCAGGTACAGAAGGAAGGAAAAATAGGTGCGGTGATGACCGTCGAAGAGGGTGGTGTCTACGAGGGAAGCATAGAGAAGCTGCATACACTGTATGATCTCGGTGTGCGGATTTCCACGCTGACCTGGAACTTTCCGAATGAGCTTGGATTTCCGAACCCGGCGCAGGAAGAGGGAAAGCCATATCTTCCGGATCTTGAAAACGGGCTGACATCGACCGGTATTGCCTTTGTCGAGGAGATGGAGCGGCTCGGCATAGTGATCGATTTATCACACTTAAATGATGCCGGAATCCGCGACGTTTTTGCGCATACGAGAGGTCCGGTCATTGCGTCCCATTCCAATGCGCGCGGCGCGTGCTTCCATCTGAGAAACCTTTCGGATGAAATGATTCGTCAGCTCGCAGAGCGTGGCGGCGTCACCGGTATCAATTTCTGTCCGTCGTTTCTGCGCGAGGAGGAGCCGGCGGCGAAAAAGGCATCGACGATGGATATGGTACGCCATATGAAATATCTGCGAAACGTTGGCGGTATCGATATCATCGGCCTTGGAACCGATTTTGACGGTTTCAGCGGTGAAACGGATGTGCCGGACACCGCGCATATGCAGCATCTCGCAGATGTGATGAGTCACGAAGGCTTTACAGATGAGGAGATCGAGAAGGTCTTTTCCAAGAATGTACTTCGGGTGTTTAGAGAATGCTGGAAATAAAACTACAGCTCCGGTGATGACGCCAGAAGCTCCTTTGTATAATCATTCTGCGGATGCGCAAACAGTTCTTCCGTCTCCGCGTTCTCCACAATCCGGCCTTCTTTCATCACGAGAACCCGGTCGCACATCTGATAGATCACGTTGAGGTCATGCGAGATAAAGAGAATCGAGAGCTGAAGCTCCTCCTGAAGCTGAACCATCAGCTCCATGATCTGCTTCTGAATCGTCACATCGAGAGCGGAAACCGGTTCGTCGGCAAGGATCAGGCGTGAGCCCTGGATCAGTGCGGCCGCGATGCTGACTCTCTGGCGCTGGCCGCCGGAGAGCTCATGCGGGCGGCGTTTCAGGTGCTCTGCGGAGAGGCCGACTCTTTCGGCCATCGCAAGAACCCGTTTTTTTCGTTCTTCTTTCGGAACCTTCTGCATCCGAAGCGGTTCTTCTAAAATCCAGGAGATTTTCTTCGCCGGATTCAGGGAGGAAAACGGGTCCTGGAAAATCATCTGCGGATGGTCGACCTGCGAAATTATTTCGCCTTCATCTGGGCGGATAAATCCTAAGATCACTTTGGAGAGTGTCGATTTTCCGCATCCGCTCTCTCCGACGAGACCGAGAATTTCATTTTCATGAAGCTCGAAAGAGATATCATGAAGCACCGTTTTTCTCTGCTTTCCCTCCTGATAGGAGGCAGAAATATGGCTGACTTTCAGAATGTTGTTCGGACTGATTTCTTCCATGGGTTATTCCTCCTTTTCCGCCGGCGGAGCAGCTTTTTTGTCAGAGCCTGTCGGCCATTGAGTTGTTGAAGCGATTTTGATTCGCTTTCGCAGCGATGTTCGTCGGTTCGGAATTGCATCGAGCAGGCGGCGGGTGTAGTCTTCCTTCGGGTGGAAAAAGACATCGTCTACACTGCCGGATTCCACAATCGTCCCATGATTCATGACGATGACCCGGTCACAGAGCGAACGGATGACGCCGAGGTCGTGTGAGATAAAAAGAATCGCCGTGTGATGGCGTTCATTGATTTTTTTCAGCAGCTTTAAGATCTGCGACTGAATCGTCACATCAAGAGCTGTTGTCGGCTCGTCTGCAATCAGAAGCTTCGGTTCTGTAATAAGCGCCGCAGCGATCATCACCCTCTGGCGCTGACCGCCGGAGAGCTGGTGAGGGTATTTTTTGCAAAGCTTTTCCGGGTCGGGAAGCTCGACCTCATGCATTATGGCAAGAACCTTTTCATGACGTTCTGCCGGTGTGCAGCTCTCATGAATCAGCAGTCCCTCTGCAATTTGTTCTTCGATGGTCAGAACCGGATTTAAAGAGGTCATCGGCTCCTGAAAAATCATACTGATTTCTTTTCCGCGGATGCGCTGCAGATCCTGGCTGGAGGCGTGCGCAACGGAAGAACCTTCGTAGAGAATTTCTCCGCCGGATACGGCGGAATTTTCCTTTAAAAGGTGCAGAATGGAGAGTGCTGTCTGCGTTTTGCCGGAACCGGATTCCCCGACAATGCCAAGCGTCTCACCTTCTTCTAAGGAAAAGGAGATGCCTTTTACCACTTCGGTCGGTGGCGTGGTATCGTAAAATGCAATTTTTAAGTCACGTACATCGAGAAGTGCCATATCAGTTACCGCCTTTCTTCTGTAATCCGTCGCCGAGGAGCGATACGCCAAGCGCCAGTAAAATGACGGCAAGACCGGGGAAAACAGAGCCCCAGGGAGCAGTCATCAGATACGTCTGGGATTCTGAGAGCATCCGTCCAAGCGAGGCATCGGGCGGCTGGACACCGATGCCGAGAAAGCTCATGCCGGCCTCGGAGAGAACGGCGTTGTTGAAACCGATTGCTGCCATCGAAAGAAGGGACGGGACCGTATTTGGCAGGATATGTACAAATATGATCCGAAGATGGGAAACACCCATCAGACGGGCACTTTTGACATAGTCCATATCTTTGCGTGCGAGAAATTCGCTTCTGGTGATACGTGCAAAGCTCGGAATGAATACGATACCGAGTGCAAGGATCACGTTGTATTTGCCGGGACCCAGCAGCGCGATAAATACCAGCGCCAGCAGGATTCCCGGAAAGGAAACAATGACATCGTTTATGCGCATCAGGATTTCGTCAATCCATCCGCCAAAATACCCGGTGAACGCACCGACAAGAACACCAATGGTTCCGCCGAGCAGCAGAGTAGCGAAAGCGACGAAGAAGGTTGTACCGGTTCCTTTTAAGACGCGGCTGAAAATATCGCGTCCAAAGTGATCGCAGCCGAACGGGTGCGACAGAGATGGAGCAGCAAACTTGGCTGCGCCGTTCATTGCATCCGGGTCGTACGGTGTGTAGAAAAAGCCGATCAGAAGAAACAGAAGCATAAAAGCGGTGAGAACAGCTCCGATGATCAGCGTGAGATTGCGTTTCTTTTTCATAATGAAAACCCTTTCCTTTGTCGTGGGCGGCTCCCCACGACCTTTCGGTCGCGGGAGCTGATGATCGAAAGCTCCCGTCAGTCTTTTACGCGGATACGCGGATCAATTCTGCCATACAGCAGATCTACCACGAAATTGATGATAATAATGAGGGCGGCGATCAGTACAAGGATGCCCTGAACCACGGGGTAATCGCGGTTGGAGATCGAAGTGATCAGAAGATTGCCCATGCCCGGAATCGAAAAAACCTGTTCCAGAATAATGCTGTTTGCCACAATATCTGCGATTGTCATGCCCCAGAAGGTCAGTACCGGAATCAGGGCGTTTTTCAGCACATGGTGATACATAACACGGCGTGTACTGTTTCCGCGGGAATAGGCGGTGCGCACATAGTCGGCATCGAGCTGCGAGAGCACAGAGCTGCGCAGCATTTTGACAGCCATGGAACAGCGCGGAAGTGCAATGGCGGCAGACGGTGCAACAAGATAACCGATAAAACCGGAAAAATTTTCAGAAATCGGCACATAGGCGCCCGGCTGAAACCATTTGAGAATCAGACCGAAAAGATACGTGATCAGAATACCGATGAAAAATCCCGGCACAGACATGATCACCTGATTGATCGTCATGATCAGCCGGTCCAGATGGCCTCCGGCGTGCTGTGCTGTGAAAATGCCGATGGGAATCGAGACAACAAGGATCATCAGGAATGCGATAACGGTGATAGCGATGGTAATCGGAACTTTATCGCGGATCAGTTCTCCGACCGGCATCGAGTACGAATACGAGGTGCCGAGATCTCCATGAAAAAAGCCGGTTACCCACGAAGCGTACCGTTCCAGAACCGGCCGATCCAGTCCCATTTCCTTTTGCAGAGCCTCAATCCGCTCCGGCGTCGCCTCCGTTCCAAGCTGCGATTTTGCCGCATCTCCGGGTATGACGGAAAAGGCAAAGAACGATAAAAAGGATACAAGAAGCAGCGTAAGAAGGAGAGAGCCGAATTTCTTTGCAATGTATTTCATGAATGGAAATTCCTCCTTGTGTAATGTAGGATACTCCGGGAATTTTTCCCGGCTTATAAAAGCAGGCACAGAAAAGCTTCGGGCGTATCGGCTGAAGGTTTTCGTGCACGTCATTTTTATTGTAGACAATGCAGGTGTAAATAGCAAGATAAAATTGGAATATCTCGAATTACAGAATAACAGGAAAAGGCCTCTTGCATAACCGGTGCGGATGATGCAAAAAGCCTTTGATAAATTGCCTTCGATAAATCCCCTGTTTAGTTTTCCATTTCCCGTCCGAGGTACGTTGCAGCTACCTGGAGGAGCTTCTTTTCCGTATCGCCCGGCAGGGACTCCCTGTCTTTGCCGCAGAGAATGACCGAACCGATGGCATCACCGGAGGAGAGAATCGGAAAAATGAGCTCCGGCAGAGGAGTAGTATTGTCTGTGTTTTCCAAAATTGAAAAATAAGCCTTTTCACCGGGACGCGCAAGTACTGTTTTCCGGTTCAGAATCGCCTCCTCCAGCCGGCTGCTGATGGACTTGCCAAGATAATTTTTCTGTTCCGGCCCGTTTGCCGCCACAATCTGTTCCTGATCCGAAACACAGACGAGACATCCGGTCACCGTTGAAATCGATTTTGTAAACCCTGCTGCGCATTCCGCCAGCTCTTCGATCGGTGAGTATTTCTTCAGGATAATCTCACCCTCCCGTCCGGTATAAATTTCCATGGCCTGTCCCTCCCGGATCCGCATCGTGCGCCGGATTTCCTTGGGAACTACCACACGCCCCAGATCATCAATCCTTCGAACAATTCCCGTCGCTTTCATATGAAAAATTCCTCCTGTTTCCGCAATGTACTTTCCATAATTTGTGCTGTATGGGTAGTATGTGGAAAAACAGGTGGAATTATGCATGGAAAGAAGAAACGTATTTCCGCTGTTTACAGCAATTTCGGAAAAAATACAGTGGAACAGCAGTGGTTAGTCTGGTTGCTCCTTTTACAGAAGACTGCGGTCTTTTCCGAGATAGAACAAAGCGATCGTATCCGGTCCGACATGGCTTCCGGTGCAGTAATCGTAAGAAGTATTGATAAATTCACGCACCTTCACTCTTTTCTGGATTTCTTCCATCATATAAAGAGATTCCTCATAGGCATCTGCATGTGCGATTCCGACGATCTGCTTTTCCGGTTCTTCGATCGTTTCACAGAAAAGACGAATCAGCTCATTTAAAACGGCCTTGCGCCCGCGGACATTCTTGTAGGAAACAATATAGCCATCTTCACTTCCACGCAGAATCGGTTTGATTTTCAGCATATTTCCGACCACAGCGACACTTCCCTTGATTCTTCCGGTACGGGAAAGATATTTCAGATCGCCGACGGTGAAAACACCGTTCATTTTGCTAACGTAGGTTTCCAGAAGATCTGCCGCTTCGTCTACGTTCATGCCTCGATCGCGCATTTCGCTGGCATAGATGGCGAGGATGCCCTGTGCAAGAGAGGCATTCAGGGAATCGACGAGGCGGATTTTACGTTTTCCGCCGTATTCCTCAAGAAGCTCCTCGGCAGCAAGTCTTGCGGAGTTATAAGTTCCGCTGATGTTTTTGCTTAAGGAAAGATAGATGACATCCTGATCTGCCTCAAGAGCGGTGCGGAACGCATCCGCAAAATTTGCGGTGCTGATCAGTCCGGTCTTGATTTCACAGCCGGTGCGCATGGCATTGTAATATTCTTTTCCTTTTGCAAGCTCCTCTTCCGGTGACAGATCCGGGTCGAAGCAGACCAGCTCTTTTCCATTCACAAGATTGACGAAAGAAACGACATGGATATCGTATTTTTTCGCAGTAACAGCAGGCAGATTTGCTGCTGAATCAACAAAAACCTGAAACATAAATAAATTCTCCTTTGTAGTGTAAATGTCCCCCAAAATGATGTAACTTTTGATAAGCATTGTAACATATTGTATCACCAAAGAAGAGGGATTTCAATGGAGGATAGACAACATACTACAAAGGAGTGTGCCGACAAGTTGATTCCTGAAATCATCTGTTTTCGGAAGAAATTTGACCAGGTATCAATGCATAGTAATAATGACCAAAAACGGCAGACGTATTTTTAGTAAAAACGGCTTTTGAAAACTGCGCGTCGCATTCTCGTTACTTCAGTGATGAGTTAGACGCGCAAAATTTTTACCAAAAAGAGGAACAAATGTTTGATATATTCCTATGCATATGGTATATTATTTTTATGAAGAAAGATATGTTTACAATTAATAAAAATGGTCTTTCCTATGGTAGAGGATATGTGTACTCTCTGCAGTATCATCTGGTCTGGTGTACAAAGTACAGAAAAAAGGTTTTAAAAGACGGAATTGATGTGGAATGCAAAGAAATGCTGGAAAGTCTTGCACAGGAATATAAATTTCAAATCCTGGCTATGGAGGTTATGCCGGATCATATTCATCTGCTTGTAGATTGCAGACCACAGTTTTATATTTCAGACATGATCAAAATCATGAAGGGGAATCTTGCGCGCCAGATGTTCCTTTTGCATCCAGAGCTAAAGAAAGAGTTGTGGGGAGGGCATTTGTGGAATCCGTCTTATTGTGCTGTAACGGTCAGTGACCGGAGCCGTGAACAGGTACTTGCTTACATAGAAGGGCAGAAGGAAAAATCCCGTTAAAACCCGGAGGAAAAAGCGAATGAAAATCATATCCAGTTATGGTGTAGAATTACGAAAACAGAATATTCCAATCCGCCAGACACTGGAGATTTACCGTTCTGCTGTCCGCTATCTGGTCGAAGTGT
>ERZ826051.1096-NODE-1096-length-26673-cov-6.054136_pt1 | contig 26673 bp, 27 predicted proteins | sample MGYA00519928_ERZ826051 | MGnify/ENA primary metagenome ERZ826051 (study PRJEB31778, sample SAMEA3449219) | human gut metagenome | biome: human gut; feature: human-associated habitat; material: faeces | place: United Kingdom | collected 2010/2012 ...
ATCATCACGGCGCTGTCTGCCGCCGGGTATCTGGGTATCGACATTGACAAGGCGGTGCGGGAGAAGATGGAGATTAACCGAGGACGTGAATGGAGGCACGGAAAATGACAGCAGAAGAAAGAATACGCATGATTGCGCTGGAAGTACAGGCACTTGAGGAGACAATCGAACACTATAAGCCATTTTATGTCCGCAAAGCCTATGCGAAGGAAGGTATCAAGTGCAGTGTGAAACAGGTTAGAGCGCATCTTCTGGCGTTGGTGGATGATTTGGACGCGATGGAGGATAACTAAATGACGCTGGGCAGCCTGTTTGACGGCTCTGGCACTTGCCCGCTGGCGGCAACGATGTGCGGCATTAAGCCTGTCTGGGCAAGCGAGATCGAGTCGTACCCCATCCGCGTAACGCGGAAGAACTTCCCCGAGATGCAGCATCTCGGGGACATCACGCAGATCAACGGCGCGGCGATCGAGCCGGTGGATATCGTTGCATTCGGCTCGCCTTGTCAGGGCTTGAGCGCTGCCGGAGCGCAAAAAGGCATATTCGACGACGACCGAAGCAATCTGTTTTTTGAGGCAATCCGAGTAATCAAAGAAATGAGGGTCGCTACACATGGGAAATACCCACGCTATGTCATCTGGGAAAACGTGCCGGGAGCGTTTTCAAGCAATAAGGGACGAGACTTTCTCGCCGTCCTGCGGGCGTTTGCAGAAGCCGCAGGCGGAAAAACGTCTGATGTACCTGAACCTCCAGCAAAAGCCGGAAAGCTCAAATGGGGGGGTGCAGGAATCATCGTGGGAGACGGTTACTCAATTGCATGGAGAGTCTTGGACGCCAAATACTGGGGAGTCCCCCAGCGTCGTAAGAGAATCTACCTTGTCTGCGATTTTGCAGGACGACGCGCCGGAGAAATACTCTTTAAGCGCGAGGGCCTGCGAAGGGATTTTGCGCAGAGCAGAAAAGCGCGGAAAGAAACTGCCGCCGATGCTGTGGGAAGCACTGGTGGAAGCGGTGGAGCTGGGCGCGTAAATGATGGGATGTCGTATCATTTATTTGAGCCAAGATCGGCACTTGATGAGAACTGGGCTGAAACTGACGTGAAAAATGCACTTCGCGCAAACGCGAGCAAATCATCGCATATCGTTTGCTACGCGCTTCAAGGCAACGGAATCGACCGCGCAGACACAGCAGGATGCAATGGCAAAGGCTGGCGCGAAGACGTATGCTACACGTTAAACACGGTTGACCGTCCGGCGATTGCGTACTCGGCTGACTGCCGCAACATGCGGCTGAACGAGGAAATCAGCGGAACACTGCAAGCCAAGGGAAACGGCGGGTACAGCCTGAACTACCAAAATCCGGTTATATATCAAAACCCAAAGCGCGGCGAGTACGTGAAAAGCGAAGTCGGGTCAACGCTACTTGCGCACTTAGCCGTCGAGCCAAGGGATATTGTTGTTTACGACGCACGGGGTAACGGCGACGGACAGATTGTGCCGACGTTGACCGGAGATCATGAAAGTCGTGTGACGGATTATACGGCACTGGCTATCGGAAATGGTCAGCTCGATCAGATTTATATGTCCGATACGGCAGGAACACTAAATTGTATGCACGACCAACAGGCGGTATTGCTTAAAAGACTATGGCGGTATATCGTCCGCCGGCTTACGCCGCTTGAATGTTGCCGACTGCAAGGCTTCCCAGATTGGTGGGAGGACGGTGTGTCGGGAAGCGACAGCGCGAGATACAAGATGTGGGGTAACGGCATGGCGTTGCCGTGTGTACTGTATGTGATGGAGGGAATAACGGATGGCTAAACTTGACACGCTGCCGAAATTCAGCGAGCTTGAGAATAATCGGCTGCTGATTGTTTATACGGGCACATCTCCAGAGGATTTCTATTGTGACGACGTGGAAATCATCACGAAAGAAGAGCTTTTAGGCGAACTTCGCGCGAACAAACTAAACATACAAGAGATCGAGGTCTATCTGGTAGAGAAGGAAATCGTCTCGGAATTTTCGGAAGACGATCTCCGGGAAATGATCGAAAACGTGATGGAGCGCGATGAACAGCACAAAAACTGGTGCAGTGACATGATGTTTCTGATTCACGATTCGCCAGAGACGAAAGCCTTTTTGCAATATCTCAACGGGTGTGCTGAGAAAGAGACAACCTACCTTGAGGGCGAACAGGTTGAAATGGATTGGGGAGGAAATGACCGATGAAATGCAAATGGTATTTCGAGCGTGATTATGCCTGCGCCAATAGCAAGTGTCCGTATGGCGGTGACACATGCCCGACGAGCGAACACCCGGAGGTGTGCAAGTACGCGGAAGAAAAGCCGAAGCCGGAGCTGAACGCCGAGGAACTGGTGACCGCGCTGAGGCTTTGCGCGGGGGCGACGTGCGAGGGTTGCCCTTGCATGTGTAACGAGGAATTAGTCGGCTGCAACAACTATGTAAAGCGGAAAGCCGCCGACATGCTGGAGAAGCTGGCGGCGGAGAAGAGGAATGAGCACAAAATAAAAACGCCATACGCCAGAATCTACGTGAGCGGCACACCCGAAAAGCCATACTACGGCATTACATATTTTGACCTGACAGACGGAGAAATGCACAGTGGGTTTGGCTCGTATTCGCTTGATTTTGTGTTTAAGTGGTTTGCGGAAGAATTCGACGTTGCAAAGCCCGAGCCGCCGAAGGAGGAAGAACGATGAGCACCACAGAGGAGCGTATGCTTGAATGGTTAAATGAGAACATTGGCTCTCTTACTAGATACCGGGCAAACCCGATGAACGCCAAACGAACCGCCGTCTATGACGAGTGGATTGAGCAGCAACGAACGGCGATTTCGGCAATTGAAACTTGCCGTCAACTTAAAAAATCCTTGTTTGGCAGGAAAATATGACAAATGACGAGCTTGTGAGAACGGTTTTGCAACTTAAATCTGGGAGATGCGAAGATCGAGGCGGAGCGGAAAAGGAGGATGAACGATGAAAACGCCTGATGAGATCAAAAAAGCCGTGAGCATGTGCATTTTAAGTGAGTACTGCGAGGCTTGCCCATATCACGAGGACGTGAGTTGTAGCATAATGCTGATGCTTGACGTTTTCGCCTGCATCGAAGCGTTTGAAGCAAAAACAAGCGATAGAAATCAAGTTGAGCATTTGCCATAAATAAAGTTTGACTTGGTTCTGAAAATCACGATTTTTCACAATATTTTTAAGTCAAGAGCAATCGCAAAGAGATAGAAAGGTAATTTTTTATGGAGAACAGAGCAATCAAAATCGTTCGCAATTACATCATCGAGCATCTGGATAAGTCTGATCCTCAGCCGGAATTTGACGTGTTCGTGGTTTGGAAGTGCAAAGCACTGCAAAACTGGAAGTTCCTGATTTCTTCCACGCTGTTTGACGGCATGTATTACGAGCTGACCTACAACGGCGACAAGAGCGAGTGGTATCTTGATGCGTACAAAAAGTTCGAGAACCGCCGTATCGTTGATCCCCACGATGGGCGTTTAATAGGTGCTACATACCCGACTGCTGGCGGCAGAAAAAGAAACGGAGGAAAAACGATGAAAGCAACAGCTGACGAGCTGAAGCGTTTCGCCCAAATTTGCACGAATGGTATTTGTGGCGAGCGATGCCCGTACTACGAGTATGAGAATTGCGTCGAAACCATGATGATTGACGCGCTTGCTTACATCGAGCAGCTTGAAGCGGAAAGAGAGGGAAAGAGCCATGAGTGAAACGCCTAAATGCCCATATTGCGGAGACGGGATGAAAATCCGCGTCTCTCTGACTGCACCCGATTGGGGGCTTTTATCTGCGCAGTATAAGTGCATGACGTGTGAGAGCACATCGCCGCGCATAGAGTTTTCCGGCGGCACGTCGAACGAAAAAATTATAGAACGGCTGCAAGCTGCGGCGTCGCGTCGCGCAGAGCCGAAGAATCGCGTGCTGACGCTGGAAGAGCTGGACGCATATTGCGAAGGCGGCGCTGATGCTGCGCCGCTATGGGTGGAGTTTGACGGAGGCATAAACGGATGGGTACTGATTACGCCAGTTAGAGAGACCTGTAAAATGGATTTTGTGAGCAAGTATCTTGCGATGATGGGGATTTTGTACGAAAAAGAATGGCGCTGCTGGCTGCGCAAGCCGACGGACGCGGAAATGAGGGAAACGCCGTGGGCAGGTGATAGCCGTGAATGACGCGCCATGCCGCGACTGCGTGAGCCGCGAGGTCGGCTGTCACGCGGGATGCGAGAGATACAAGGCATATGCCGAGCGGCGCGAAAGAGTGCGGCAGAATCGGCAGGACTTTATCATCGAGAGGACGGGCGAAAAACGCCGCCATCAGCGGTGGCTGGATTATGAGAAGCGCAAGAGCAAGGGAGGGGCGACATGAGGATTTTGGCGATAGACCCCGGAACGACGCAGAGCGCGTATGCGCTGCTCAGCGATGAGTATCAAGTGCTGTCGGCGGACAAAGTCGAAAACGGCATAATGATGGACATCATCGCGTCAACTCCGGGAATCGACGCGGTCATCATCGAGGACATGGAGCCGCGATATCCGCGAAACGGAAAGGACAGCAGCGCGGCGGGCGCAATCGTCGGGGCAAGCACATACACCACGCTCAAGTGGATGGGCAAATTTGACCTGACGGCACAGGTGCGGGGCATTGCCGTACGCTGGATTTACAGGCGGGACGAGCGGGCGGCACTCATCCGCAAAAAGGAGCTTCCGGCGGACGCGCCGAAGCACGCAGACGGTCAGATTCGCGCCGCGCTGATTGCGAGGTTTTCGGTTCATGACAAGGTCAATGGCAAGGGAACGAAAGCAAAACCGGACACGTTTTACGGCGTGTCCGGCGATATGTGGCAGGCGATTGCGGTAGGGGTGACGTGGCTTGACAAGCAGAGGACGGGAGGCGGCGACGGATGCGGATCGAAAAGAAGGACGCGCAGGCGTTGATTGACTGCGGCTTTGCGGCGTACGATTACAAAACAGAGCTAGAACTGTACGACAACCGCGACGCCAAGGGGAGCGGATTTGACGGCATGCCCAAGCGGAGAGGGGCGGCGCGAGGACTTGACGATGAGCTTGTCCGCGAGCAGAACGCGAAAAAAAAGCTGTATGAAAAGCATACGGCTTTTTTGCGTGCCCAGCGGCGGGCGATGAAAGCACTGGATGCAATCGTCGCGGGGCAGCCTCAGCAGGGCGAGTATATCATGGGCTTGCGGTCGTTTCTGAAGCTGTTTTATGTAGACGGCATGCCGATGAAGGCGGCGTGGAGGGAGGCGGGCATTGCGGAGCGGACGGCGCGGAGATACAAGGCGCAGGTCGTCAGGGCGGCGAAGGGCAAGAGGGCGTGATTCAGCGCGCAAAAAAGGCTTGTACAAAGATGTACAAGCCTTGAATTTACTCCTTGTTTCCGTCGGGCAACTCTTTGAGACCCATCATTCCGCTCTCACCTCCTCGATCTCAGGCTCGCAGTCATGGCTGCCCAAAGCGTCGCACAACACGACGTCTTTGTTGCCGCAGCCGCGACCGCAAGGGCAGGTGACAAACTTTGCCACAATCTGCCCCTCGCGAACAAGGGACACTGGCACAGTCGTGCCGTCGCCACAAAAACCGGAACCCTCGGGTTCGCCCCAAACGAGCGAATACCCCTTTTTCAGTGTCATATTATTCATGATTTTTTTCCTCCTATGCGAATGTTTACTTGTTATGTCTGGCATAGTATCCATATTCGTCGCCGATGGGGAAGCGTCCGCCTGTTATCCACCAAGTTTTGACCGACAGCGAAACGGTTTTGCGCTCGCCGTTGTCGGGATAGGACAGCTTGACGGTATGGAGAGCGGACATCTGGGACACGGCATCAGCTAGGATGCCGTCCGTGCTCTGCCCCGGCGTGAAATCCCACACAAGCGTCGGCGTAATGATATAGCAATAATTACCTTTGCCGTCCGTCGTCTGGTGACCTTTGCGGATCAGCGCGTTGAGAGCGTCGCGGGAGATGCCGAGATCGTCAGGGATATCGACAGCCACGCAAAACATGATGATGTCATGCTCGTGTTCAACGCGGTTGAGAGCAGGGGGGCGTTCGGAGCGGTTAAGTCCGCCGAAAAAAGCCGAGATCGCATATTTGTCGGGCAACTGAGGCGGGGCAAAGCTCTTTGCGCAATACGGGGCGCAGGAGTGAAGAGCCATGTTGAATACATATTCCATCAAAGTCATTCCTTTCTTTCCCCTAACACGGGGGACGCTGATATTATAGTATCACAATGTGCCAAGCATTGCGACACTTATACGGGTCACGCGGTCACAAGCCTGACAGAGTGCGCGCGCTTGGGTATCAAGCCACTCTTCGCGGCTGTTGGGTCTGCGCTCGCCGTTGCGGGACTTGCGCAACTCAGACGGGGAGCAGAGACGCTCGGCGATGTCCTTGTTATAGATCAAGGATGAGCCGCCCCAGCTGTACGCCGCCCAGTCTTTCGCGCCGTTGAGCATCCACGCCCGGCACTCGCTGCCCGTCTGGGGGTCGCGCCCCTCATAAGAGGCGTAAGTCTCCAGCTGCTCCACCAGCTCGAGCGCGTATTGCGTCACGCCGCGATCCCACGCGCTACGGTCTTTGCGGGCTTCCAGCGCTTCGCGGATGCTGTCATAAGTGGTCTTCATAATATCGTTCCTTTCTGCCCCTCTTGGGGGGCGGTCGCGGTTGTCTGGGCTGTTGCCCTTGTGATGGCTATAGTATATCCGTAGACGGATAGAAACGCAATACCGGAATATTTCACAAATATAAATCTACGGATATGCGGAACAGTTGTGCAACTTGTATATATTGACGGATATTGTCCAATATGATATGATATGATTATCACAAGACAAGAGAGGAGCGGGAAACGTGCCGATATCTGACGCGCAAAAGCGTGCTGCGGTCGCTTACAACCGGCGGCGCGACAGTATCACGATCAGACCATCTAAGACTGACGGCGGCGCAGTGCGTGCCGCCGCTGCTGCTGCTGGTCAGCCGGTGCAAGTCTACATCATGCAGGCTTGCACCGAGCGCATGCAGCGCGACGGCTTCACGCCTCCAGCAGATGACACAGCTGGAGACGATAAGACCCCATGACAACACCCCGATGGGCAGACGCTCGCCGGGGCTTTTTTGTTCGCTTCAAGCCGATCCCCTCGCACGCGCGTCTCCCCTCGCATGAGGGGAGTGGATTGAAATAAGCCGATCCGCTCCCCCCTCGCACGCGCTGGCAAGGTTGGCAAGGTGGGACACGTTGCGGCATGCTTGACAGTATGATACAGTATAATCGTCCCCGACGGCGGGACGAGGTCGCGGACTTCGTCGCCGCGTCGAGCGGCGATTATACGTTTTCGCGGCTGTGCGGCTTGCGCTGTGCAGCCGCTTACTTATATCTAGCTGCTTATCGAGCGCACAAGCACGCGCACCAGCTGACGCGGGGCAGAGCTGACGCACGCAGGGGCGCAGGCGTGTAGCACGTTGGGCAGGCGCAGAGGGAGAGCAGGCGCAGGGGAGAGGCTTCACCGGGCGACGATGTGCGCGGGGGGCTGGGGGGGTGCTTATGATATAGGTAGAGACGGCACCAGCTCGGGCGGACGGGCGCAGGCTCACAGCTGCGGACGCACCAGGCGGGCGGATGCGCCGACGGGCGTGCTCACAATAGGTAGGATTTGCGGCGATTATGCTGCGGATTATGACGCACGGTAGGGCTGATGGGGTAATAATGTAGATATTGCTGAGATTGCCGAGGGCTTGCGTGTGGGATGTGTACCCGCACAGGGCAAGCCCTTGCCCACACGCTGACGGACAGGCAGACGCAGGCGACGCGCGAAGGGCAAAATTTTGAAAGCAGATTCGCGGAAGGGCGGCGGGGGATGCGGAATTGACCACCTCAGGCGCGCCTACGGGCGAAGGACATATGCCTCCCCGCCCTGCGGGTGTTCCCCCTGCCGGTCAAGCAGGAAGCAAAAACGCGAAGAGAGCAGAACACATAAGCACTATTCCAGAACTCACACGAGTTTCTGGAATTTTTTTATACCCATAGGGGCAGGTCAAAAAAAGGAGGGATAGGCTTGGGAAAGAACAAGGCGCGTACGCCGCCGCCGAACAGAAAACTGACGGACGAGCAGCGCAGAGAGGTTGTACGCAGGTATGTAGAGGAGTACGAGACGGTCAGCGAGCTGGCACGGGAGTACGGAGTAGACAGGGCGACGATTTACAGAGTGCTGGGCGCGGAGGAGCACGCGGGAAGAATCAAGGCACTGTCGGATGCGAGGCTGGCGCAGGCAAAGATCAGGATTCTTGAGCAAGTGCCTGCGGCACTCGACCGCAACGAGGAAATTCTAAACACGAATTACGACCCTGCATTCCAGTATCTGTGGCAGAACGCCATCCGGGACACACTGGACAGAGCGGGCATCAAGGCGACGAAGGACGAGAAGCAGGACATCAGTATTTCTTTTGCGAGTGATGGGTTTGAGCTGGGCATGCCGGAGAGCGGGACAGACGAAGAATGAGCAGCATTGTGTTTGACTACAAGCCGACGGCGAAGCAACGGCTGTTTCACGCGAGCAAGAGCAACGAGATTCTGTACGGAGGCGCGGCTGGCGGCGGTAAGAGTTACGCCATCTGCTGGGATGCATTCATGCGCTGTTTGAAATACCCGCGAACAAATGCGTACCTGTTTAGGCGGACATATCCTGAATTGGAGCAGACGCTTATCAAGACGATGCGCGACATCGTTCCGGAAGAGTTGGGCAGGTATTACAGCGGAAACCACGAGATGAGGTTCTTCAACGGGAGCGTCGCCCGGTTCTGCCATTTGAGCGATGAAGGGACATGGCGCAATTATCAGGGTGCACAGATACAGTGGCTGTACTTTGACGAGCTGACGCACTTCAGCGAAAGCATGTACAACTTTATCAAGACACGTTTGAGGGCACCGAAAAACCTGAATGTAAATCCGTGTACGCGATGCGCAAGCAACCCCGGCGGTCCGGGACATGGCTGGGTAAAGGCGCGATTCGTGGACAGCACGGACGTGGGGAAACGCACCGTGGTGCAAGATACGGAGTATCTTGCTCAAAACGGGAAAATGAAGAAAATGAAATCCATTTGCGAATATATCCCGGCTACTGTATACGACAACCCATACATCGACGATATGTATATCGTCGAGCTGCAAAACAAGCCGTCGAAGCTGAGAGACGCCATGCTGTACGGGAAATGGGAAGCGTTCGAGGGGCAGGCGTTCCCGGAATTTACGAACGACCCTGAGCATTATAAGGACGGGCTGCATACGCACGTCATCGACCCGTTCGACATTCCGCTGCACTGGACGCGGTACGTCAGCTTTGACCACGGCTTTTCACGTCCGTTCTCGTTCGGCGCGTGGGCGGTTGACCCTGACGGCAGGGCATACCGATACAAGGAACTGTACGGCTGCAAAAAGGGAGAGGCGAACGTCGGCTTGATGCTCACGCCGGGCGAAATCGCGGCGAAGCTGGCGGACTGGCTTGAGCCGGAATTCAGAGAAGGCATTCATATCACGGGCATTGCAGACCCTGCCATCTGGGACGAGAGCCGGGGAACGAGCGTAGAGGAGCAGATCCGCAAGGTCTTTTCCGGCGTCACGTTCCGCAAGGGCGACAACACGCGGATGCCGGGCAAGATGCAGGTGCATGAGCGGCTGCGGTTTGACGAGGACGGGCGACCGATGATGTACATATTCAGCAACTGCACGGAATTTATTCGCACGATTCCGACGCTGTGCTACGACGAACACAAGGTTGAGGACATCGACACGGCGGGCGAAGACCACATCTACGACGAGACGCGATACTTTTTAATGTCAAGACCGCTCGCGCCGAAGATCGTCGCGCCCAAACCGAAGCGGAAAGCGTGGAATCCGCTGGACTAAGGAGGATGTATGAGAAAGAGGGATTCCCCGCCGGGGGATATCAGACAGAGCAAGCCGGAGGAATTCGGTGAACAGCCGCTCTCGCCGGAGGAAAAGGCGCTCGTAGGCAGGGCATACGCGCTGTTTGATTTTTTCAACAACGAGCTGCGCGACGCACACAAGGCCATGCGTGCGGCACGCATGATGCGCCAATTGCAGCAGGAGGAGCGGAGCTTGACCGCACCGGTCACCAGCACGCTGAACAGCTGCATTGACAACGTCATCGCCGACCAGATTGACAACATGCCGGAAGCGGTCATGGTGCCTGAACGCGAGGAGACGGCGCAGAGCGCGGAAGAGATGAGCGACGTTGTCAGCTATGCCCTGTATCAGGCGGGATTCAGGGGGACGTATCAGACGCTGATGGAGGACGCGGCGGTCACGGGAACGGGCATCGCGCAGGTGTTTTGGGACGACGACCTTGAGGACGGCGACGGCATGATCAACGTGCTGGCGTGGCATCCGGAGGACTTCTACCCCGACCCGACGCAGGAAAACATTCAGGACGGACGCGCATGCTTCAAGGTGACGCACACGACGGTTGCGTGGGTCGAAGAGCATTACCCGCACGCACGCGGCTATGTACGCGCCGACCCCAACAATGACGATACCGATTACAGCCTGCAAAACATCGCGGAGGGCGACGAGGGCGTGATGCTGCTGGAATTCTGGTATCGACGGTATGACGCGGACAAGCGTCGGCACATGGTGCATATGGCGCAGTTGGCGGGTCACGCGCTGCTGTACAGCACGGAGCTTGGCTTCGGCGGCGCGGGAAAGACGGAATACAAAGACGGCGTATACGCGCACGGCAGGTATCCGTTTGTCTTGTACAAGTACAGGAGCGTATGGCGCAAGCCGTTCGGCACGGGGCTTGTACACGACTACTACGGCACGCAGAACATGATCGACAGATGTCTCAAGTACATCGACGACAACGCCCGCGAATCGAGCGTGCAGCGGCACTTTATCCGGCGCGGAAGCGGCGTCAATCCGGAAGACGTTGCGGACATGCGCCGCACCATCATCGAGTGGGAGGGCAACGATATTCGCGAGGCGATTCAGACGGTGCAGGCGGCACCGCTGAACGGGCAGGTCTATCAGGCAATGAATTACCTCGTGGATTCGATGAAGCAGGACTGCGGACAGAACCAGTTCAGCCGCGGAGAAGGCGGACTTGGCGTTACGGCTGCGGCTGCCATTCAAGCCCTTCAGGAGGCGGGCGGCAAAACGACCCGCTGGCACACGGAGCAATTCAAGAACGCTTTCCGCGAGATGGTCGAGCAGATGCTCTGGGTATTGAGCGACTATCTGGACGCAGAGCGCAAATTCAGAATCGTCGGCGGATGGGATTCGAGTGGGAATATGAAGGATAAGCTCGTGCAGCTCATCGCGCCGATGCGCGACAACGGCAGACTGCCCAAGCCCGCGTACACGGTGCGCGTGCAGGTGCAGAAGAACAACCCCTTGCAGGTACAGGCAGACAACGAATTCCTCTTGCAGGTTGCGCAAATCTGCGGACAGGCGGGTCAGGCACTGCCGCCCGAATCGGTCATTCGCCTGATGGAGGGATATCGGACAAAGTCGAGCGTGCTGCGCATGGTCGAGCAGAACAGCGCACAGCAGGCTCTCATTGCTCAGATGCAGCAGCAGATTGAGCTGCTTACCAACCAGAACACGGGCATGCAGGCGGTCATCGGCGAGTACAAAAACATGCTCGCGACGCCCGCCCAGCTTGAAGCCAAGCAGCAGGAGGCGGACTATAACCCGATGCTGCAAGCAACCAAGGACGCCGAGAACGGCTGACAACGCGAAAAGGCGCGATAAGGAGAAAAACACATGGAAGAGCTTGAGAATACGGTCGATATGACGCAGGAGCTTGCGGACGACGCGCAGGCGGGGCAGGAGGTCACCCTCAGCGACCTTATGGACAATCTGACGGGCGGGGCGCAGGCGGCGGAAACGGAAGAAACGGCTGAACAGACGGGTGACGGCGACCCGGAAACACAAGCGCAGCCCCAGACGGAAGACAACAAGGACAAATTCGGACGGCGCATCGCGTCGGCACTGGCAAACCAGAAGCGGGGATTCCAGAAGGACATCGACTTTTCGGCACGGGTGCATGGCGCGGCGGGCGACATGACGGACGATGAGATCACGGAGGCACTCAGGGACTATCAGGCGCGCAGGATAGCCGAGAGCGACGCCGACATCAGCCCGAAAGCCGCACGCAGGATCGTCGAAGCGCAGGAGAGAGCCAACCAGACCCAAGCGGACAACCCGCAGAGGGGAGAAGCTGAGGCAGAGGTGCAGAGCCTCTACGCCGACGGCTGGACGGAGGATGAGCTGCTGGCGCTGACGAATGACGCGGAGGTTCAGCGGCAGTTTGCGTCGGGCATGAGCCTGCGCAAGGCAGCCAAGATGTATTTGCAGCGGCAGCAGACCAAGCCGCCGCAGACACCCAAGCGGGGCGTTCCGACGGCAAAAACAGCCGGATCGGGCGCACCGCCGGACGATAACGCCATTGCCAACATGACAGACGCGGAGTTCGACGCTTTTCAAAAGCGCGTCGAACGCGCCGCCATGGAGGGTAAGCGCGTGAAATTTTAAGGAGTAAGAGATATGGCATATACCAATACCAATACCAACATGACCAACAGCACCGGCTTGACGCCGGGCATGCAGACCTATTACAACCGCACCCTGCTCAAGGTGTTTGAGCCGAATCTTGTCCATTTGCAGAACGCGGACGTGTACCCGATGCCGCTGCACAACGGCTTGGTTCAGAACTTCCGCAAGCTCATCCCGCTTGAGGGCAGCACGACCCCGCTGAGCGAGGGCAACCCGGGCGACAGCGTCATGTACAGCGAGGTTGCCGTCACCGTGCAGCTCAATCAGTACGGTCAGTACGCCCGCACCACGGACAAGCTGGACATGAGCCACATGGACTTGACGATCGACCGCAAGGTTAAGATGCTGGGCGACGCGGGCGCGAGAAGCATCGACACGCTGGTGCGCGAGGAGCTGGCGACCTGCACCAACGTCATTTACGCAAACGGCAAGACCAGCCGCGCCACGCTGACGCCTGCGGACAAGATCACCAGCAAGGATATTCGCCGGGCGGTCAAGATGCTCAAGAAGAACCTTGCCAAGCCGTTCAACGGCTACTACATCGCCATTATCGGTCCCGATACGACGTTTGACCTTCAGGAAGACGACGCCTTCATCAAGGTCAGCCAGTATCAGGACAAGGAGAACATCTACACGGGCGAGGTCGGCAGGCTGTTCGGCGTGCGCTTCATCGAGACCACGCAGGCTAAGATTTTTGAAAAGGCGGGCGCATCCAGCGCGGACGTGGCAAGCATCATCGTGCTGGGTCAGTACGCCTACGGCATCACGAGCTGGACGAGCGCAAAGCCGCGTGTGATCGTCAAGCCGGCAGGCAGCGCGGGCACGAACGACCCGCTCGATCAGATCAGCACGGTCGGCTGGAAGATGGACGGATTCGGCGTGAAGCTGCTTCAGCCGGAATTCGCGGTGCGCATCGAGACGGGCTTTACGGCTTAACACTCGGGGGCGGGGCATTCGCCCTGTCCCCTTTTCTTTTGATTGAAAGGAGAGATATTATGGCAATCAATACGACTTCGACCATCGCAAAAGCGAGTACGGTGCAGCTCGGCAAGTGCGAGAAAACCAAAGAAAATATGAAGCAGCTGATGCGCGACGCGGGCTGCGAGACCTACAAGAACGTCAAAACGATGATTCCGCTCATTCCCGGAAGCGGAGATGACGTTGTGTATGTGGGGATGAACGGCGTGAGCTTTTACTTCCTGCGCGGTAAGACGGTCGATGTCCCCGAGCCGCTGCTTGAAATCATGACCAACTGCGGCGTGATTTAAGGGAGGTGCAGCCCATGACGCTCAGCCAGATTATCGCGCAAGCCCTGCGGCAGCTGGGGGAAGACCCGCAGGACGTGAGCGAGTACGAGGAAGCATTCAAGGTATACGCGAACATGGGCTATGACATCGCGGTTCGCGAATATCTCAAGCCCAGAAGGAAAATGTGTCTGGACATCGACGAGAACGGACGTGCGCCGGTTGTCGGGGTCATCGTAAACAGGGTCATCCGAATGACGGACGAGGACGGGCGGGACGTCGCCTTTGATTTGGCAGGGGACGGAAGAAGCCTTACCGTATGGCGGGACGACCTGAAGGGAAAGACGCTGCGGGCATTATGCGAGGTCAGCTTTCCGCCGATGGAGGACGGGGAGGACGAGCCGCTGCTTCCGGCATACGCGCACGCGGCACTGTCGGACTACATCTGTTACCGCCATCTATCCAGCGGCAACCTCGCCAAGCAGAGCCGCGCGCAGTTTTACCAGAACAGCTTCTATCAGGAGATGAACCGCATTCGTCCGCAGGGCATGGGAAGCGTGACGCGGATGCGCAACCTGTATGAAGCGACGGACGTGAGGTATCGCAGATGAGCATCAGCGACAGCGATTACGAAGGAAAATTCACCATCCCCACGCCCAAGGGCATCTATCAGGCGGCGGGCGACACGAACATCAACGCGGACTACGCCTACCGGGCGCAGAACATCCGGACGGAGCGCGGGCTTCTGGCATCGGCATACGGCACGAGCCGCGCCTTTCCGTCGCTGGGGGCGCAAATCAAGACGCTGACGCGGTTTTACAGGCGGTCAAGACCGGACGACGCGGACGTATACGTCGCGGCGGCAGAGGGCGCGATTTACACCTACACGCTGGGAACAGAGGGCTGGGTCAAGCGGTCGGAGGGATACAAGAGCGACGAATGGAGCAGCGTCACCTATGAAGCGGCGGACGGCGGGGAGACGGCGGACATTCTGATTCTTTCTAACGAAAAGGACGGGATGATTGCGGTATACGGCAACGACCTGCGGGTAGAGAAAAAGACGCTGACCATCGGAAACGCATACAGCGAAGTGAAGTTTGCCGTACTGGGGCGGCACGCAGAGCGCATATGGGGCACGGGCGCGGCGGGCTATCCGGACAGCGTATTCTACTCACGACCCTACGACCCGTTCAACTGGACGGACGTGCCGGAAACGCCCGAGCTGGGCGGCGGCGTCATCAACCAGCCGACATGGGACGGGGACGCATTCATATCGCTTGAGCCGTTCGGCGGGTATCTGCTGGCGGTCAAGGAGCGGACAATCTTCGAGATACGCGGGACAGACCCGAGCAGCTTCACAATTACGGAGGCATACGGCACAGACGGTCCGGTAGAGGAGCGCACAATCTGCACGGACAGGACGAGCATGCTGTACCTGTCGCAGAGCGGCATCGGCTTATACGACGGAAGCACGCTGCGGCTGCTCAGCCGGGACGCGCTGTATGAAACGATGCGGATGCGGATGGACGGGATGGACGGCGCGGCGCGGGCGTGCATATGCGACCACGTCTACTATCTGGCGATGTGCGTCAGGGAAAGCGAAAACGAGACGCTGACGGAGAACAACGCGGTCATCGAATACGACACGGAGCGCGGGACGTTCATGCTGAGGAAGGGCATCCGCGTCAAGGACTTTTTCGCAATAAACGGCAGGGTCTACTACACGCAGGCGGAAAGCCCGTACGAGGTCTTGCTCTACAACGCGAGGGAGAACGAGGGAAGCTATCTGGATATGCCGATGGAGTGCATATGGGAAACGCCGTGGCTGGACTTGGGCAAGGCGTACATGAAGCGGGACTACCTGCTGCGCTTTACGGCGGACGCGGACGAAAACGACCTGCCGCTTGAAATCACGATAAAGACCGAGAAGCGGGAAAAGACGCGGACGGTGCTTTTGCAAAGGGACAGGCGGGACTATCGGGTCAAGATTCAGATTGCGGGCGTTCGGATGAAGCTGAGGATTCGCAGTCACGCGAAACCCGCGGGATGGCGAATCTACGGCGGGGTTCAGGTGGAATACAGTTTGGACGAGGTGTAAGGATGGCATTCAAGCAGCCGAGAGTGCCGCAGGAGAGCGGCAGACTGGCGGAATACGTCAGGAATCTGGGGATGTTTCTGCGCGATTTCTGCATGGCGAGCTGGAACGCGGACAGGATGAAGGACGCGGAAATCGAGAAAATCAAAAAGCGGCTGGACGCGCTCGAAGGGAAGTGAAGACATGGCAAGAAGCAGCACGACGGAGACCTACCAAAGCTCGAACAGCACGAGCAAGGAACACAGCAAAACAGACAGCAGGCAGGACACGACCAGCCAAAGCACATCAAACAGCCGGCAGGACAGCACCAGTCAGAGCAGCTCGACCTCGCAGAGCACGAGCAAGAACGTTCTTGACAAGGAGCTGATGAACCAGATCCTTTCCGGACTGATGGGCACGATGACGGATGAGCAGATTACGCAGTTCGCGGAGAACCTGCTCAGACCGCAGCTCAACGCCGGACTGGAGGAAGCACAGCAGAACTACGAAACGACAAAACTGAGCAAGGAGCAGGAAATTGAAAACCTCGCTGCCAACCTGACGCGGAGCATTGACGAGCAGAACGCGGCATACCGCAGGAGCGCGGCGAACGTGGAGACGGCGGCATTGAACCGAGGCATGGGGCGGAGCAGCTACACCATGCAGACGCTCGCCAATCAGGGAGACGCGCTGGCAAAAGCCGTACAGCAGCTCACGGAGGACAGCGGGCGAAGAAGCCAGCAGATTCAAAACCAGATTACGCAGGCGGCACAGCAGAACAGCCGGACGCAGGGACGGCTGAACAGCGACTACGCCAGCCAGCTCGCGGCGAAGGTGCAGGAGCTGAAAGAGAACCAGCGCAAGGAATGGAACAGCAACTATCTGACGGCGATTTCCTCGGCGATGGGACAGCAGACGACGGGAAGCCAGCAGACGGCGGGCAGCCAGACGAGCATCGGAAGCCAGCAGACGACGGGAAGCCAACAGACGCTGGGCACGAGCGAAACGACGGGCGAAAGCAGCACGGAGAGCAGCGGATCGAGCGTATCGACGACGACGAGCAAGGGAAGCGGAAGCGCAAGCGCAAACAAAAAGACGAATGCGGCGACGACGACGGTGAACGTGCGCCAGGTGAACGGACGATACAGCCCGAGCAACACGAGCAAGATCAGGTAAAGGAGAAAGCAGATGACATGGCTTGACGACAAGCGCAAACGCGACGAGGAAGAGGCACAGCGCCAAAGAGCCGCGCAGGAAGCGGCAAGGGAGCAAAGGACGCAGGAGCAGCGGCTCAAAGCCGAAGAAAGAGCGCACAGAGCGGCGCAGGAGAGCCTGCGCCCTGCCAGCGAACAGAAGGTGAATACGGCGCCGCTTGTGGTCAACCTGGACACGCAGACCAACCAGAGCGCGGCGAGGATTGCAAGCCGAATCCCGGATGAGACGGAACGCGACGGCTTTTTGGCGGAATACATCGCCCATGTGAAAAAACAGAGCAGCCCGAACTATCAGAAATACGCGCCGACAATCGGCACGATGCGCGAACTGACGGACGCGGTTGTGACGGGCGGCGTATATGCCGACACGCGGAAGAAATACGAAAAGCAGCGGCTCAAGGAGATTGAGACGCAGAAGACCGGGAAGGCGGCGATGGCGGAGCTGGCCGAAATGCCCTTGATGGGCTTTGACGGGCAGAACATCAACGCCAATACGGCGGACGCGGCGACGGTGATTCGCGGCATCAACTCCATTGCGGACGACACGCTGCGCACGCGGGCGGCAAAGGCGTTTAAGACGCTGGCGCAGACCGAGGGTAGCCGATTCTACGGCGAAAACACGGACGGCGTTGGAACATTCCTCGAAAGCGCGAACCTGACCCATGACGAATACAGGAACGCGGCGGAGGACTACGCGAGCCGATTCTACGGCGACGGAAAACACGACGAGGAAGACGCTACTGCCTACCTTGAAGCGCGGCAGGAGATAGAGGAAAGCGCATACTCCGACTACGCAAAAAGCCAACTGACGGCGGCACTTGACAAGGCATATACGGGAATCACGGGCGGGGAAGCGCCTTCCTCCGGCACGGATGACGCACCCGCCGAGGTGACAGACGAGGAACGCACGACCGAGAAAGAACAGAAGAAAGAGAAGAAACCGGGATTTTGGAGCGGTCTGACCGGGAAAGTGCCTGAGCAGGACGAACAGACGGAAGAAAAGACCGCAAGTCACGCGCTGGAGAAGGCGCAGAGCCAGATCGTTTCCCAAACGTTGACGGCATCGACCGCGCCGGGTTTCCCGACGACGGCCAAGGGGAAGGACGATAAGAGCGGCAAAGCACCGGAGGTGCAAGGCCCCGTTCAGATGACCCCGGAGGAGCGGATCATTGCGCAGGGCGGGATGAGCTTTGCGCAATGGCTGGCGGCAACTCCTTCCGTCAGCTCCGCGAACGAAACGGGCGCGGGAATTCCCATGCACGAGGCGCAGACCGTCGGCGAGGCGGCGGGCGCACTGCTCAAGGGACAGTATGACCAGATCGAGGGCACGGGCAAGGATGAGCTGGATCGTATGCTGGCAGAGAGCGGGTACGCACGGCGGATGATCGGCACGCTGACGGAAGCGGATAGCAAGTTCATTCTCAGCGGAAGCGACAGAGCCGACAGGGTGCCATACGGGAACATCGCGTCGCAGGGGCAGACGATCAAGACGCTGTATGACGTGATGAGGAGCGATTCCTTCCCGGACGAGCTGCGGGGCGACGTGATGGCGCAGATGGTCGTATGGGCTGCGCAGGCCGAAGCGATGGAGCAAACGGGGACACTGGGCGGCGACGCGGATCTGCCGCTGATGGAACGCCTGCTCACCACGGACGAACACGCGATGGACGAGCTGGAAAGCATCTACGCGGCCAGAGACGAGCTGCTAGCCGACAAAGCCGACATGCGCAGGGCGCAGGAGGAGGCGAGTGCGCAGGCACTCAGCGACGCACGCACGGCGGCACTCAAAGGAACAGCCAGTGAGGAACAGCTCGCGCTGGTGCGCCAGAACGCGCAGGTGGGGCAGGCCGAGCTGAACGCGGACATGGGCTACGTCGGGCGGCTGGCGGCGGTGGACGACTATTTCAGACCGGGCGCGGGCAAGGGCGCGGTCAGTCCGTTTGATTCAAGCAGCGTAAAGCTGAACCTCGACGCGCAGGGCGTAATCGACACGGGCGACTATCAGGCACAGCTCAGGGAACAGATGGACGCGCTGCTCGAAGAAGACACGCAGACGGCTCTTGCGCTGGGACTGACGCTGGACGAATACTACGCCAAGACGGGCGGCGTGGACATGAACGCGCTTTGCGAGCGTGCTGCCAGCCGCATCAGCCAGCAGGGCGCGGCGATCACCGATGAGGAAATGGCGGCTCTGGACGCTTCCTTTGGTCAGGGCGTGGGCGCGGGCTACATGATCGGCGCGGGCATCCGCACGGGCGGCGAGCAGTGGTATCTGGATTTCAAGGACAGCCTGTACGCGGGCTACTCTCAAGGCATGGTGTCTCTCAACGCGGCGAGCATCCAGAACCGATACCAGAACGAATACGGTGCTTATGGTCGGACGCAGTACCGAAAGGACATCGAGAACGCGCTTAACAGCGGGACACTCGATGAGAATTACGCCGAGGCACTGAGAAAGGCACTGGTCAGCGCGGCAGACGTATACCAGCTTGGCATTGACCCGATGGATTTTGACGGGGTTTTCCTCAAAAACAGCGCGGAAATTCGCCGGGACATCGCGACGATGGAAGGATACATGCGAACGAACGCGACGGAGGATGAATTCAAGTGGTTCGGGCGCGTGAAGAGCATGACCTACAACACGGTTTCTGCCGGTGTGGCGGCGGGAACGACGATGTTGACGGGAAGTAGTCTGCTTGGCTTTAACATGGGGTACAGCGTCGTCGGGTTCAAGAACAACTTTGACGAGTATCTGCAAAAGGGGTACAGCATCGATTCCGCCCGATATCTGGGCGCGGTGAACACGGCGCTTGACTGCGCGGTGAACATCGGCACGTTCGAGGGCGTGTTGGGCAGGATGACGGGCATGAGCGCACTGACGGAAGCTGCGAGAAGCCAGATCATCCGTAACCCGGCGGGCGCAAGCCGAGGGCTGGCGGCGATTGGGGCGTTTAGCAAGGCGTTCGCCCAAAACGAATTTGACGAAGTGGTTCACGACGAATTCTTTGAAGGATTGGCGGCAAACTGGACGGACAACGCGCTGGGCGAAATCTTCCGCAAGGTGGACGCGGGCGAGGACATCACGTTCACGGACGGTCTAAACATGTCGCTGAACCTGCTGAATCCCAAAAATCTTGATGTGATGGGCGCGGCGGAGGGCGTTGTCAGCGGCGCGGTGGAGAACGCCATCGGCGCAGTGGTGTTCTCCCTGTCCGGCGCGGTGGGAAGCGGCGTGGGTACGCTGCGCGGCGTGAAGGCGGCGCAAGACCTGATGAACGGCAAGCGGACGGACGTAGAAAACGTCATCCTGGACGTGACAAAGACGCTGGGCGACGAGCAGGCCTGCGCACTGCTCAATGACTACGCACGGCAGCAGAAGGAAAGCAAAACCGTTGCCGAGGAAATCATCAGCGGGCGGGACGAGAGCGGAAGCGCGGCGCACGCGGCAAAAGCCAAGCAGCAAGCAGACGAGGCACGCACGCAGGCGGAAGCGGCGCAGACGGCGGCGGACAACAGCCGGGCGCAGTTCACAGAAGCGGGCGACGCGGTGATGCGCGGCGACCTGACGCAGCAGAAGGGAATGACCGAAGCACGCGTGCGCATGGGCGAAAGCCAGAAAACCGCGAACGAACAGGGCGATGTCGCCGCACGCAGAACGGACGAAATGCAGCAGGCGGCGGCTGAGCGGCTGACAGAGGCGAGACAGGCGGGCAGGAAGGCCGTCATCTCGGAGGACGCGGCGGCGCGGGAAGCCATGCTTGACGACCGGGAAGCGCGGATGCAGGCTATTGATAACGAGATCGCACAGCTCGACGCGCAGGAGCAGGCAGCGGAGGAAGAATTCTACGCGGCGGCGCAGAGCTATACGGAAGCGGAATCCATGGGAATGGACGCGGAAACGCTTGACCAGCTCGACGCACGGATGACCGAGATCGGCGAGCGGATGGCGGCACTTTCCGACCGCCGGGAAGCACTGAAAAACCCGGAGGCCTACGAGGCACGCCGAAAGGCGGAAGCTCAGGAGCAGCAGGCACAGGAAGAATATCAAAGGCAGCTCGAGAGGGAGCAGACACAGAGCGAGATGGACGAGATTGCCCCGGTGGTGATGGACATCCGCAACAAGCGCATCTGGCTGAACGAACAGCAGATTGCCGAGGTGCTGCACACGACGGGACTGCGGACAATCACTCAGGTGAATCGCCAATACGGCACACAGTTCCGCGTCAACCGCAAGAGCGCGGACGTTGACCTTGACAGCGGCTTTTTCCGCGAGCTGGCGGCGCAAATCCCCGGACGGATGGACGAGGAGAGCACGCACCCGGAGACGGAAATTCTGAATCTGCTGGACAGGAACGGCGTGCTGAAAGGCGAGCTGGGCGGGATGGAAGCCAGCATGGGCGCAGTTGGCGCGGAAGACTATCTGAAAGCGGACGTTTCGCGCGGCAACCTTGACCCGGTGACGCAGAAGCTCGCCAGCAACCTGAAACAGAAGACGGGGCTTGAGCTGATCGTCATGCCGCTGGCAGACAATGTTCGCGGATTCTACGACCGAGAAAACGGGCGGCTGATTCTTTCAAACCGAATCGGCGCGGGCGAGCAGATGCGACAGGTGGTCATGCACGAGCTGACGCACTACATCGAGAGTACGAAGAATTATGAAGCCTACGAAAAGGCGGCACTGGAAGCCGCCTATCGCGGCGATACAAAGGCGATGGACAGAGACGCGGCGGAAATCCGCAAGACCTATGAGGATGCGGGTCTCCCCTGCGACGTGAACAAGGAACTGACCGCTGCGGCGACGGAAAAGCTGATGACCTCCCTTGGCGCATGGGGCAGGACGGGCAGCGAGACGCTTGTGTATGACTTGCTTGGCGCGAAGCAGTCCTTCCCAATTCGCGTCTACAACAAGCTGACGCAGTTTTTAGCCCGACGCAAAGCCCAAAGAGCAGGCGGCGCGGAGGCAGACCACTATGCGGCACTGGTCAGGGCGCGGGATGCGCTCAGGCAGGCCATTCTTGAAGCCGGGACATGGAAAAAGGGCATGGGCGGAGAGGATGCGACCATCGAGCTATTCGGAAAGACCGCGCCCGTAGAGCGGGAGGTCACGCGAGGACAACAGACGGAGATGGAATATGCCGTCGCCCCGCGACAATTCGGCAACCAGACGGCTCAGGACCTCGACACGCTGACAGACCGGACAAAGGATTTCCTGCGCGGAAGCCAGTACGAAACCGTGACCAACCGGGAGCAGGTGCAGCGGGCAAACGACGATATCAACGCACGCGGCATTGACGCGGTGGTGAACGACCTGCTGTCGCGGGACAGATGGACGGCAGACGACCACGCGGCGGCGGCTGTGGCGTTCATCCGTGCGGAAAACGAGGGACTGAATACAACGGCGTGGGCGATTGCCTCTGCCTATGACGAGCAGGGCACTAATGCCGGTCAGGCATTGCAGGCAAGACAGGTCATTAAAAAGCTGACTGCTGCGGGCGCACTGGTAGAGGCGACGAAGAAAGCCGACCACGCCAACGCGAAAAAGGGACTGGTGGAAGGCGATATCCCCGTCGGCAACCAAGCACCTGTGAAGGGATGGCGCGACAGACAGCAGAGAAGCAAGGAAGGCACTGAGACGAAACAGAACGTCAGCCCGACGGGCGAGTTCGACCCGGACAACCCGTTCAACAAAGGCAGGACTTCCGTTTTGCCGCAGGATGCGGTGTCAGGCGCGGGCGGCTCGGCGGGCGACGCGGTGCAGGGCAGTTTCGTTGAAAAAACGCTGCCGCCGGTACTCGAAAAGGTCTACACTGCGGCGGAGCTGATTCAGCGTCAGATCGACAAGCTGCCTTCCGACGTGAGCTATGACAACCCGTGGAACGTGCCGCTTGAAGGCTGGAAGATGGAACTCATCGACCAATACAGACTAGGCGGAATAAAGCTGGTCGGCGACACATACAGCCACGCGACCGTGAAAGAACGCATGCTGTCGGCTATTCTGGCAACGGACAACAACGTGCGCGGCGACGGGCTTTTGACACTCTGCCAGCAGCTCGAAGCGATGAAACAGGGGCTTGCGGTGGTGACGGAAGCCGACCTGAACTACATCGCGGGGCAGATGAGCACATTCCTCTATGCCGAGGGCGCAGACCTTGAGGGAATGCCGGTGACGACAGAGGGCAAAACGGCGTTGCAGCGCGTCTATAACGCGCAGGCCAACATCGTACAAAACAGCGTGATGGAAAAGGTCAATGCCTTTGGATATACCAACATGCTATCCGGCACGAAGACGTGGAGCAAGAACATTTTCAGCAACGTTCTTATTCGTCCGCTTGAGCTGGCGAGCGAGAAGATCGGCGGCGCGATTGAAGGGGCGTTTATCACCAAGCGAACGGGCAACCGAACGACGGACGCGCCGAACCGTGCGGAGCGGGCGGCAGGACGGGATGCGTTTGTCGGCGAGATCGGACAGACGATGGTGGATTATTTCGTGACGCATGCGGACACCGGACACGGAAGCGGCTTTGACCTGAACCACAACAACCGCACCTTCAACAACAAATTTCTGCAAACCTACAAGAACATCGTGGATTTTGCCATGCAGGTAGGCGACCGTCCGTTCTGGGAGCAATGCTACGCGGAGGAGCTTGCCGTCATCAAGCGTCTGGGGACGAAGATCCCCGATACGCAGCGCGTAGACGGACGCGAGGTCAAAGTCCTGCGCGACATGACGTTTGAGGAAATGAAGACGGAAGCGGCGGTTCGTGCGACGGAGCGCGTTTTTCAGGAGGACAACCGCATCGTCAGTGCCATCAACAAGGCGCGGCGAGAAAGCCCGATGATCGATTTCGCGATTACGAGCATGATGCCCTTCCTCAAAACGCCGACAAACGTCGCAAGCCGCATGATGCAGTACAGCCCCATCGGACTGGCGCGGGCAATCATCCAATACGGTCTATGGGACGGCAAGCGCAACGGCGGCACGAACTTTGACCAGCGCAAGTTCGTCATGAACCTCGGACGCGGACTGACGGGTACTGGCGCGGCAATCGCCGGCGCACTGCTCGCCAGCCTCGGCGCGATTCAGCCCGGACGCGAGGACGAGGAAGACAAAAAGCTGGGCGTAATCCGCAAGGCGCAGGGCAGGAGTTACAGCACATATTTCAAGCTGGGCGACTGGGAAATCCCGCTTGACTTTGCGCAGCCGGCGAGTGGTCCTCTGTACATCGGCGCGAAAACCGCATGGGCGCTTGAAGAGATGGGCGACGACGTGAACGTTCCGGCACTGATCGGAACGTTGCTCTACGGTTCGACGCTCGAAACGGGCAACCAGTTGTTTGACAACTCGTTCCTTTCCGGGTTCAGCGCGTTGTTCAGCGGCTACAACGACGTGGAAGGCATTATGAGCAACATCGCGGAGAACATTGCGGAGAATCAGGCGAGCCGCCTGACCCCTTCGGCGGTGCGTGCGCTCGCCAAAGCGACAGACCCCTATGTGCGGGACGTGTACAGCCAAAATGCGGTGAAGCAATTCCTTAACCGTCAAATTGTTCAGAACTGGCCGCTTCTGCGACAGACGCTGCCGGTCAAGACGGACATCACGGGCGACGCAACGCTGCAAAACGGATATTACAACTGGGGACAGGAAAACCAAAACGCGGCGCTGCATTTCCTTAACGCTTTTGTGACCCCGTGGACGACGCTGGGCGAAAAGAATGACGCGGCACTTGACGCGCTGATCGACCTGAGCTATCGGACAGGGGAAACGAGCTTCCTGCCGGGCGAGATGGTCAGCGGAAGCAAGTACGAGGTGAGCATCACCAAGACACTGGCCAAGGAACTCAGGGTTAACAAGGTTGGGTTTGGTCAGTACGAGGGATTCAAGATTCGCCTGACGGACGAAGAAAAGCGCTGGGCGAACAGCACCTACGCGGACACGCTGTTCAACGGAAACGGCCGAGACGTGATCGGTCTGCGCACGATGATGAACGGGAGCAGATGGGAACGAATGAGCGACGAAGAGAGGATAGAAGCGGTTCGGAGCATGCAGAAAACGGCTAAAAATCAGGTATTGACCGAGCTGGTCAGGCGAAAGAAGGAGGAACGCGGATGATTCACGCGAGTTTTGACGACAGAAGCCACAAGAGCGCGGCGATTGCGGGCATTTACCAATACGACACGGGACAGCGGCTAAAGATGCACGGGCTGCCGTCGCCGCGGGAGCTGGCGGAGAGGGACGACTTTCTATCCGGCGACGCGGTGACGGTGCAGGCGCAGTACGGGTTTGTCGGGGACAGCCAGACGGAAACGCGGATGGCGAGCTACGACGAGGGAAGCGGATGCTGGACGGCGGACATTCCGGACATATACCTGACCCGAAGCAGCACGGTGAAGGTGTTCGTATACGTCGGCTACGGCGCGGCGGAGGGCGCGGGACGGTCAAAGACCTGCTACGAGGGGAGCTTCACGCCCGTCAGCCGCCCCGCGCCGGGGACGCAGGTCACGCCGGAGCAGACGAACGCATGGGACGCGCTGGTTGCGGAAGTGAACCTGACGCTGGCGAAGATGAACACGGCGGTATCGGGCGCGAACGCGGCGGCGGAAACCGCAGGCACGGCGGCGAAAGCAGCGGACAAGGCGGCGGGCAGCGCGGAGAGCGCGGCGAAAACCGCAGGCGACGCGGCGGGGAGCGCAAACAGCGCGGCGGAAGCGGCAAATCAGGCGGCAAAAGCGGCGAACACAGCGGCGGCAGGTGCGAACACACAGGCGGAACACCTGCAAAGCATGGTCGTACAGGCGGCGACGCGGGAATACGGCAGCGGAAGCACGGCGAGCCTGACGGACGACGGAGAGAAGAAAGTCCTTTCGCTGGGGCTTGAGCGGGGCATGCCGGGCAGGGACGGCGCAAAGGGCGAGAGAGGCGAAAAGGGCGACAAGGGCGACACGGGGACGGCGGGCGTGACCTTTCAGCTTGTCGGCACGGTGCTGACCATCACGACGGTATGAGGGTAAAGGCATGGCAAAGAAAATTCCTGCATTCAGCTACACGGGCGCATACCGGACGCAGAGCGACGGGAGATACTGGTACATTCTGCTGCTGACAAGCGGCACGCTGACCTTTCAGTACGCCAAGAGCGGCGTGGACGTGGGCTGCGTGGGCGGCGGCGGGTCGAGCGCGTGCCACCTGCAAACGGCGAACACGGCGGGCGGAAGCGGCGGAGGCGGCGGGTACATCGCAACCGGCACGGCGGCAATCGCGGCGGGGCAGGGCTACGCGGTGAGCATCGGAAATGGCGGGGCTGTTCCGGCGGTATGGCTGGCGGGCAGCAACGGAGGGGCGACGTCTGCCTTCGGCATTACCGCACAGGGCGGCAAGGGCGCGGGCGCGCTGGGCTGGAAGGACAGCGGCACGCCGGGCACGGGCACTGGCGCAGGCGGAACAGGCGGCAGAGACACGCACATCGCGGGCACGCAGGGCGAAAACGGGCAAGACCTCTTCGGGCTGGGGCG
>ERZ826051.1111-NODE-1111-length-26434-cov-9.200159_pt1 | contig 26434 bp, 25 predicted proteins | sample MGYA00519928_ERZ826051 | MGnify/ENA primary metagenome ERZ826051 (study PRJEB31778, sample SAMEA3449219) | human gut metagenome | biome: human gut; feature: human-associated habitat; material: faeces | place: United Kingdom | collected 2010/2012 ...
TGGAAGATATGCACTACAGAGTCCGTAAAAGGATTGTCGGAAATATTGCAGGTGTTATATGTTTTACAGTATTATATTTTCTGCTTCCTTCGTCAATCTATGCATATATAGGAATTCTTGGTGGAATCGGTGTAGGATTTTCAGCACAATATGGCTGGCAGGCAGTATTTAACACATTTGGTGCTTTAGCCATTGCTGCAGAGACTTATGGACTACAAGGAGCGGTTAGTCTTAGAGTGATTCAAAATGTTTTTGGTGTTGTGTTTGCTTTAGCATTTTGTGTTATATTTTATTGGTTTATGTCTAAAAAAAACGGTTCATGCGGGGCTTAATGTCCGCTTTAATGAAGAAAATCAGATTACTTCTGAGGACGAAATTCAAAAGTGGGCGAAACAGATTGTAAAATAGTACTTTTAGTTGAGCTGATCAGATGATAGGTAACATTTACTTCAGGATCAGTTAAGGGAATCCGTTTCCGCCCTTTCAGAGTCTGCTCTGAGCCGGGTGCTTTACTGCTGGAAAAACATAATAATGTGGAAGTCCTGACCAATTCTTCAAACTCAAATTCATCTGTCTGTATCAGAAAGCGGGATGCTGGCATTTTGCTCTTTACCAGATTTGTCCAGAAACCGATTTCATCACGAAGAAGGCAGTTAAAACCGTTAAGCTGTGAAAGACTCAGCTGAGAATATTCTGCCAATTTGTGTTCTTTCGGGATACAGACATAGAGCTGCTCCTTAAGATAAGGGATGCAGAGAAGATTTTTATCTGAACAGGCCTGTGGCAAAATACCGATATCAGCATTGCCGGAACTGGCATTTTGAAGGATTTCATCCATATTTGTCAGTTTTGAGGAAATAATATTATCAGGGAATCTGTGTGATAATTCAGGCAATAATGACCATAGAGGTACGGGAGCACAGGAATGAATGGTAATCGTATGCTGATTGCGTTCAAATGTCTGTACGGTCTCAACCGCTTTTTCTGCTTCAGAAAGCAGAGACCTTGCCTGTTCTACCGCTACTTCACCGGTATCGGTTAATTCGATACGGTTTTTACCACGATGAAAGAGTGGAACACCAAAAGCATCTTCCACATCATGCATGGTTCTGGTAAGAGTGGGCTGAGAAATATAAAGGAGGACAAAACGATGGATTATGTTACATTAAATAATGGTGTAAAAATGCCGCAACTTGGCTATGGAGTTTATCAGACTCCGCCGGAAGAAACAGAGCGCTGCGTACTTGCTGCAATTAAAAACGGATACCGCAGCATTGACACTGCTCAGGCATATGGTAATGAAGAAGGCGTAGGTCAGGCAATTGTAAAATGCGGCCTGCCAAGAGAGGAACTTTTCATTACCACAAAGATCTGGATCAGCAATGCAGGATATGAAAAGGCAAAGGCTTCGATTGAGGAATCCTTGAAGAAACTGAAAACAGACTATGTGGATCTGCTTTTGATTCATCAGCCATTTGGTGATTATTACGGAACATACCGTGCAATGGAGGAAGCCTATAAAGCAGGCAAGGCACGTGCAATCGGTGTTTCAAACTTCTATCCGGACCGTTATATCGACATTGCACATTTCGCAGAAGTTGTTCCAGCGGTAAATCAGGTGGAAACACATGTATTCCAGCAGCAGAAAGTGGCTCGAGAATATCTTGCAAAATATCATACACAGATCATGAGCTGGGGACCATTTGCAGAAGGAAAGAATGATTTCTTCAATACTCCGGCACTGAAAGAAATCGGAGCAAAATATGGAAAGAGTGTAGCTCAGGTGGCACTTCGCTTCCTGCTTCAGAATGGAGTCGTTGTGATTCCAAAATCAACGCACGAAGAAAGAATGCAGGAGAATTTCAATGTATTTGATTTTGTGCTGACAGATGAGGAAATGAAGCAGATTGAAACACTTGATACCGGAAAGAGTTTGTTCTTTTCCCATTATTCACCGGAAACAGTGGAATGGTTTATGAGTATTGTGTAACAAAATAGCTTCATAAAGGCAATAGCGTATTGCGGTTTATGTGACCGGCAATACGCTTTTGCTGTATAATAGGATATGAAAATTGTTATACGGAAAGGATAAGAAAATGAAGGAACAGAATCATCCGAATGTGATTAAAATTCGAAATGCACATGTTCATAACCTGAAACATATCGATGTGGATATTCCACTAAATAAGATTGTGGGAATTGCCGGAGTGTCCGGTTCCGGAAAGTCATCCCTTGCACTGGGAGTGCTGTATGCGGAAGGTTCACGGAGATATCTGGATGCGTTATCGACCTATACCAGAAGAAGAATGACACAGGCACCGAGAGCACAGGTGGATGAGGTACTGCATATTCCGGCGGCACTGGCATTACACCAAAGACCGGGGGTTCCGGGAATCCGGAGTACGTTTGGAACCGGATCGGAACTGTTGAACACATTACGACTGATATTTTCAAGACTTGCAAATCACTGTTGTCCCAATGGCCATTATCTGGAACCCACACTTGATGTGGCGGCAGGGAAAGAACTTTGTTGTCCTGTCTGCGGAACACATTTTTTGGCACCATCAGCGGAAGAACTCTCTTTTAATTCGCAGGGAGCCTGCCAGACTTGTGGCGGAACGGGATTTGTTAGGAAAGTAGATGAAGCTTCGTTGGTTCCGGATGAATCACTGACTATTGATGAAGGTGCGGTTCTTCCATGGAAAACATTGATGTGGTCACTCATGACAGATGTATGCAGGGAAATGGGAGTCCGTACAGATGTACCATTTCAGGAACTTACAAAAGAGGAAAAAGAGATCGTATATCATGGCCCGGCAGAAAAAAAGCATATTTTTTATAAAGCAAAAAATACAAACCAGTCCGGCGAACTTGATTTTACATATTTCAATGCTGTATATACCGTGGAGAATGCCTTATCCAAAGTAAAAGACGAGAAAGGCATGAAACGTGTGGAACGTTTCTTGAAAGAGGATGTATGTCCGGATTGCGGCGGAACAAGACTTTCTAAGAGAGCGAGACTGCCAAAATTATGTGGCATCACACTGGCAGATGCCTGTAAGATGTCACTTTCAGAGCTTGTAGAGTGGGTAAATCATGTGCCGGATGCCCTGCCAGAAGAAATGCGGTTAATGGCAGAAAATATCTGTGAATCTTTTCAGATGGTTGCAAAACGGCTGATGGATCTGGGTCTGGGTTATCTGTCATTGGACAGAGCGGCTTCTACTCTTTCGACAGGAGAACGGCAGCGAATGCAGCTTGCACGGGCAGTCAGAAATCGGACAACAGGAGTATTGTACGTGCTTGATGAGCCGTCTATCGGTCTTCACCCATCCAATATCGTGGGACTAACGGATGTCATGCATGATCTGATTGCGGATGGCAATTCTGTTATTCTGGTGGATCATGATACGCAGATTCTTTCAGAGGCAGACTGGCTTGTGGAGATGGGACCAAAAGCCGGGGCAGACGGAGGAAGAATCATTGCACAGGGGACGATTCCTGAGATTGAAGCAAATCCGGATTCCCAAATTGGAACATTTCTGAAAGAAATGCATCCCATTTATCGGAAGAAAGCATCTGAACAGGAAATGTTTTCTTTGGGAACCATCCACCTTTCGACAGATGCTATTCATACGGTAAAGCCGCTGGAAGCAGATATTCCAAAAGGGAGACTTACAGTGGTGACCGGTGTCTCCGGTTCCGGGAAAACGACATTGATACTGGAAAGTCTGATTCCGGCATTAGAGTCGATGATAAATGGAACAAAACTTCCCTCTCATGTGAAAAATATTACTGCGGAAGATATTGAACAGGTAAAACTGATTGATGCGGCACCGATTGGAATCAATGTGCGTTCTACGGTGGCAACTTATGCAAATGTGCATGATGAGCTGCGAAAGGTATATGCAAAACTTCCGGATGCAAAGGAAGCAGGATATAAAGCAGGGGATTTTTCTTACAATACAGGAAAACTGCGTTGCCCGACCTGCGATGGAACAGGTTCTATCAGCCTTGATGTGCAGTTTTTACCGGATGTGGAAGTACCTTGTCCGGATTGTCATGGAAGCAGATATAACAGGGACGCTGGGAATATTAAAAGGAAAACAAAGTCTGGAGAGTTATATTCTCTGCCGGAACTGATGGATATGGATGTACAACAGGCTCTACGTGCCTGTGAGGATATGAAAAAGATATGCTCAAGATTGCAGATTATAAAGGATCTGGGACTGGGTTATCTGACATTAGGCGAAGCAACTCCAAACTTATCCGGTGGAGAGGCACAAAGACTAAAACTTGCATCGGAAATGGAACGCAAACAGGATGCGTCGGTGTTCGTCTTCGATGAGCCGACGATTGGTCTGCATCCTCTTGATGTGCAGACTCTTTTGAAGGTTTTTGACCGTCTGGTATCCAAGGGTGCAACAGTCATTGTCATTGAGCATGATCTGGACGTGATCCGCAATGCTGATTATATCATTGATATGGGACCAGGAGGCGGAGAAGCCGGTGGAAGAATCATTGCAAAAGGAACCCCGGAGGAAATTGCCAGTGACAGAGGAAGCATAACGGGGAAATATCTTCGATGATCAGCATTATGAAAAGACCGACAATCTCAGAAAGTGAGGATGCCGGTCTTTTCCTATAATTCTAAAATCTCTTGAAGCTGGAAGCTGCCACAAAGTTTCCGGAGATTCTTTTCCACCACGTTTTGCCCAGGTAATGAGTGTGCCAGAGATCATAGATGAAAGAAGAGTAGGAAGGCAGTTTGCTTATAATAAAAAATGCGGTAATGATATATATGACAAATCATTGGAGTCTGAACCAGGTGTAGTCTTTAAATTCTTTTCAGCTTCCCAGCAGTCAATGCGAAGCATATAGCCGGCACTGGTATAAACATCAATACTGTTGCACTGTGGATTGTATTCTGCAAATATTGTTCTCATCGTATCCCATCTCCTTATTATTCAATCAACCATTAATTGTAAAAATTAAGAAGTATTTCAATCAGTTCACCATGTCAGTTTTATTTTGTGTTATACTGTTTTATAGATTTTTCTTGGTTTCCGCTGCCGCTCTTCGTTCCACTACGGTCGGTTCAGAGCCAACGTCCACTGGACGTTGTGAACCGGTCGGCACAGAGCAGAGGTCCACCGGACCTCTTGTGCCCTTGTATTTTCCCTTATCAGAGTTCGTAAACACTGGTGGGACGATATAACACAAGGGAAACAATAAGGGAAAGCTCACCTGCGACAAATCCAGTGTTTTCAATGGTTTGCGGAGAATTTAATAACAAAATATAACAGTTATTAAATTTCTTAAAACAGGTGAAATCTCAATCGGAATTTGTGGAGGTAGAAAAACATGTATAGAATATATAGTGCACTTATCGAAATTGTTGCGGCAGCTGTTTTTATAATTCCTATTTGGTGCATATATAACAAGTTATGTTTTCATAGCTGGAAACGAACTATTATTTATATGGTATTTGGGTTTTATTTTACTGCAGTCTTAGCACTTGTAGGCTTTCCTAATATAGCATCTCTGAAAATTGATTTTGCAGTGAACGTTATCCCGTTTTTGGATATGGTTTCGGATTTCATTAATGCTTGTTTGAATATACTTTTATTTGTTCCATTTGGTTTCTTTTTGCCGATATTGTGGGATAAATTTAGAAACATTAAAAATATTGCCTTAATGGGATTTATAGCTACAAGTTTAATTGAAATATCACAGATTTTTACTTTTAGAACGAGTGATATAAACGATATTATTACAAATACTGTTGGTACTATAATTGGATATTTTATTGTACATAGGATAACTGATAATTTTACGAAGCGAATCTTTTCAAATTCAAAAATGGGTGACTTTTACATAATATGTGTATCTGTAGCACTTATTATGTTCTTCCTTCAACCATTTATTTCATCATTGTTATGGGAAATGGTGCTTTAGCTTCCCGTTTATTGGGAAGTCGCAGAGAACGAAAAATCGGAATTTGTCTTGACCTTATAAATTTCCCCGCCTGATTTGCCCCGTTCATTGTCCAGATAGTGCATATAGCAGTGGTCATAGCCCTCACTGTATTTGCGGCAGCCATGCCAGGGATTCCAAATATCACTACTCATACCGATTCCTTTCCAGTTCGCAAATCAGACTGTGAGGCATTCTTCGTGGCCCACGTACCACACCAATCCCATAGGCTTTCAGCTTCTCAAACGGGAGAAAAGACGGGTTGTACTGATCCAGCTTTTTCAATCTTATCACATGGTTCATATGTACGTTGCCATCATCATAATGGTAAGGAATATTGACTTCTGTAGCTTCGCACCGATATAGAACAGCGGAAACCGTATCATGGATGCACAGTTCATAGAGAATCTGTGTTTTCCACTTTCCCTGAAGCATCAGAAGCAGCGGCGTGACCGGGCTGTTGCCCAGATCGGTGACGATTCCCTTCTTGACATCGCGCAGATATTCCTCATATGTCATGATATGATCCATCTTGATTCCTCCTGTTTATAGCCTTGGTCAGTAGTTTGATACTATGTACGAACTTTCTGCGTACTTGCTTTCGTTTTCGGATACCGTACAATATTTATACAATGAATCGTCAAGAGAGGAGGCAACAAGGTGACTTCTTTAACCATAGAACAAAAAAGAGTGGACATATACCCAAGCGCAAAGCCGGGCAGCCCAGTTATCTATCTCAACACCTTTTCCAATGCCGTTAACAGTGTGTATAAAAACCTGATGGCGCTCGGCTGCCCAGATTTCTGTCTGGTGGCGGTCAGTAAGCTGAAATGGGATCATGACATGACACCGTGGTATATGGGGCCGATCTCTAAACACGATACGCCCTGCACCGGGGGTGCGGATGATTACCTGAAACTGCTTCTGGATGAAATTATGCCGGAAGCGGAAGCGCTCCTTCCCGGTGCGCCCGCCTGGCGGGGCCTCGCCGGTTACTCGCTGGCTGGGCTGTTCGCCCTCTACGCTCTCTACCAAACGGATGTGTTTGCCCGCGCAGCGAGTATGTCAGGTTCCTTCTGGTTTGAGGGCATCATGGAATATGTGTGCTCCCATGAGATGAAGCGCAAACCTGACTGTCTGTATTTTTCTCTCGGAGACAAGGAGAGCTCCACCGATAATCCGATTTTGAACGTTGTGCAGCAGAATACGCAGGAGATAGAAACACTGTGCCACGGGAAAGGCATCGAAACCACCTTCGTACTGAACAGTGGCAGCCACTATCAGGCGTGCAACAAGCGCACAGCGGCTGGCATTCACTGGATATTAAATAGATAAACCGACAAGGAGATAAAACGATGGATACGATTTATTCGCTTTTTCAGAAAGTAGTTAAAGAACATGAAAATGCCCCGGCTATCATTGAAAACGACCGCACCATGACTTTTGGAGAGCTGTCCAACATGGTGGATATGATCACGTGCAGCTTTCCGCAGGAAGTACACAGCATCGGCATCGTCATGCGTCACCGAACCGAGATGATTGCCTCGATTCTGGCGGTACTCAAATGCGGCGGCCGATATGTCCCAGCCGAGCCGGATTTTCCCACCGGGCGCATCCATGACATGATGACCGAGGCACAGGTGGATTTTGTGCTGACGGAACACGCCTTTGCGCCCAAACTGAGCAGTTTCCCCATCCGCTATACAGATTGTGAGATCTGCGGCGTGGAGACGCCCTCCTGGAAGCGCAATGCCATCGAAGACCCGGAACGCCCCGCCTATGTGCTGTATACGTCAGGTACCACCGGGCGGCCCAAAGGTGTCTGTGTCACCAACCGCAATGTTTGCCATTATGTCCGTGCCTTTGCCAACGAGTTCCATCCCGGCCCCGGTGATGTCATGCTGCAATATTCCGTCTGTTCTTTTGACATCTTTGTGGAGGAAGTGTTCACCAGTCTGCTGAATGGTGCCGCTCTGGCCATCCCCGCTGACGAGGATAAGGCCGACATCCATGCGTTGATGGCTTTTGTGGAACGTCACCATGTGACTATGATCAGCGGCTTTCCGTATCTGCTGGCAGAAATGAACCACCTGTCTGTCATTCCGTCCTCTCTGCGGCTGCTTATCAGCGGCGGCGATGTGTTGCGGGGCGTTTATGTGGATCACCTGCTGAACAAAGCAGAGGTTTACAACACCTACGGCCCCTCCGAGACAACGGTCTGCGCCTCCTATTACCGTTGTAATAGTGGAACTGTGCTGGAGGACGGTACCTATCCCATCGGTCATCCTGTACTAGGTGCGCAGATCAGGATTCTGGATCAGTCTGGCAACGAGGTTGCCAAAGGGCAGACGGGTGAGATTTGCATTTATGGCGGCGGTGTATCTCTGGGCTACATTGGCGACCATGCCGAGGAAAACAGAGCTTTTGAGCGGCAGCCGGACGGTAGCACCATGTACCGCAGCGGCGATTTGGGCTATATCCTGCCGGATGGCAACATTGCATTCCTGCACCGCAAGGACGACCAGATCATGATTTACGGCAAGCGGGTGGAACTTGCCGAGGTGGAGTCCCGGCTCTATCGGTGCAAGGATGTGCAGCAGGCTATTGTCCGGGCTTTTACAGACGAGGATGGACTGTCCTATATGACCGCCTATGTGGTGCCTTCCGACAATAAGCTGAAAGTCTCGGAAGTAAAAAAAGAACTGTCTGAAAATCTGACTTCCTTTATGATCCCAGAGTTCTTTGTGAAGATGAAGCAGATTCCTTTGAATGTCAACGGTAAGCCGGATGTGTCGAAACTGCCGGTGGTAATGAAAGCGGGGGCATTATAATGGAGATTCAGATCCGGCAGGCCACGATCCAGGACCTGAATGTATTGATGCAATGGCGAATGGAAGTCTTGCATGAGGTATTCTCCATCCCCTCGGAGCGGTCTGTAACAGAGCTGGAATCGGAAAATCGCCGCTACTATCAAACAGAACTGCCGCAGGGCGGACATATTGCCTGCTTTGCCTACGTAGGGGAGGAAATCGTCGGCTGCGGCGGGATATGCCTCTATCATGAGATGCCCTCACCGGACAATCTAAACGGGAAATGTGCCTACCTGATGAACATTTATACCCGGCCGCAGTTTCGCGGACACGGCATAGGGAACAGAATCGTCAGGTGGCTTGTAGAGCAGGCTCGTCAGCGGCATATTTCAAAAATTTATCTTGAAACCTCAAACAAAGGCAGGCCGCTGTATCAAACAATCGGTTTTGCCGATATGAAGGATATGATGAAACTGTCCCGTGAAAAATAAGCAAAATCAAAGGAGCATACATACAATGGAGCCAATCATCTGAAACGTTGAAGTAAAAAGCGTCCTCACAAAATCCAATTTGCCTGTGAGTGATTATTCGGTCAATCCTTATGTGGGCTGTGGCCACGGCTGCAAATATTGCTACGCATCTTTTATGAAGCGTTTTACCAATCACCCGGAGCCCTGGGGAGAGTTCATAGACGTTAAATTTTGGCCGGAAATCAAACACCCGGAGCGGTATGCAGGGAAAGAACTGTTTCTCTGTTACGTGACCGACCCATATCAGCCGCTGGAGGAAACCGCCTGCCGCACCCGCGCCATTTTAGAGCAGATGCAGGGCAGCGGATGTAGCCTCAGTATTGCTACCAAGTCTGACCTGGTGCTGCGTGACCTTGACCTCATTAAAACATTCCCCAATGCGCGGGTATCCTGGTCGATCAAACACACTGGACGAAGATTTTCGCGCTGATATGGACAATGCAGTGAGCATTGAGCGGCGGCTGGCCGCTATGAAAGCATTCCATGATGCTGGTGTGCGCACCACCTGCTTTATCTCGCCGATTTTCCCCGGCCTCACCGACCTGCCCTCCATCATCCACCGGGCGAAGAATCAATGTAATTTGGTCTGGCTGGAAAACCTAAACTTGCGGGGCGGTTATAAGAAAACGATTTTTGACTATATAACGGAAAAACATCCAGACCTGCTGCCGCTGTACGATACCATTTACAATAAAAAAGAACGCAGCTACTGGTCAATGCTGGATGCGCAGATGCGGCAGTTTTGCCAAGAGGAAGGGCTACTGTATGTCCGGGATGATGATTCCATCAAACGCCCGTTCAACGATCCGCCTATCGTGGTCAATTATTTTTTCCACGAAGAGATTATCCCTCGGCCAAAATGCAGAAGAACAGGTAATCAAAACTATATAGTAACATGCAGAAAGCTTGAATTGATCGGCATCTCTTTCTTGCTTTTCTGCACCACAGGGATTATTTCCACCGGCCAGATGCATCTCTATCTTGCTTTTCTGTTCCACAGAGATTATTTTGACCGATTGGATTCATCCCCATCTTGATCTTTTGTTCCACAGGGATTATTTCGCCCGGCCGGATGCATCTCTATCTGGCTCTTTTGTTCCACAGGGATTATTTCGGCCGGCTGGATGCATCTCTATCTGGCTCTTTTGTGCCGCAGGGATTATTTCGCCCGCCCGGATGCATCCCATCACTGGAAGGCCATCGCTAAAAACATCTCTACCAGGCCATTCCGTCAAATTCCTGTTTGTAGAGATGATAGAATAATTATTTTGGAATAAAAAGGTATGAAGCACCATAGAAGTAATACAATTATGGTCAAAAGGATAAATTATTGATATAATATAGGTAGTCATAAAGATTTAAGAGTGAAAAGAAAGAAGGTGTATCTATGCCAGAAATTTCGTTGTTTTATGATATTGTGCAGGTAATTCCTAATGAAGACTATACCGTATATGTATATTTTGAAGATGGAAAGATTGTATGTTATGATGCTAAAACGTTATTGAAAAAGAAAGTTTTTGAACCATTGAAAGATATTAATTTTTTTATGAATGCATGCACCATTTTGAATGGGACATTGGCATGGGATGTTACTGGAACCAGAGATTGCAGTAAGTGTCTGGATATAGATCCAGAGATGTTGTATGGGTTGGAAAATGTAAGTGAAAAGATTGCATAAGGAGTTGCCGTCATTCAATGGCGGCAATTATTCATGACAATAGAATGCACGCAGAGCGTGCATTCTACTGTTGTATAGATAAAAACAATATAACAAAGCGGAATTTATAGGAGGTAAAGCGGCATGAAGTGTCCATATTGTGGTGAAGAAATGATAAGAGGATACCTAATGAGCTCACGAGACATTACTTTTGCAGTTGATAATGTGACAAAAGTTTTTCGTATTAAACAATCGGACGATTTGGAATTGAGTAAAGGTTCAGGCGGAATCCCTCATTGTGAAGCTTATCGTTGCAGTAGTTGCAAAAAGATTTTGATTGATTATGCAAATAGATAACTTCAAGTTTGTAGAAAAGAGAATGGCGAAAGCTGTTCTCTTTTTTCATGCGTATCTTAATTTAAAATCCCATAATTAACATTCTTGGCACTGCCCATTAAGCAGTTGCCAAATATGGGTTGCACTTTTCAAAATAAAAAAACAACCTTGAGAAGTGTTCTTATTGCACAAGATTTTCTTCCAGAACATTGGAATTGGGCTAATACAGATTTAGCAACTCTTGGCGATATTGAAAAAATGGGAAATGTTATCAAAACTCGCTTGGAAAATGGTGGGTGCAAAATTTCGGAAATGTACGCAGTGAAACATGATAAAGATGAAAGTAAATTATGGAACGAATACACAATGACTTATGATGTGAAATTTACAACAAATCATGCTCACTTTCTGATTAAATTTTCAGAGGGAAAACGCTTGAAGAAATTGCTAATCTCGTTGGTAAAAAATATATTGAATATTACAGAGAAAGATATGAAGCTTGGACGCGTGGCAGAGCTGAACGAAAAATACTTTGAACTTCTTAAAGGTCGGAATTGCAAAAGGTGAAATTAATTTAGAGGATATTATTTTAACGTAAATTGTACAATTAAGAGCATAAAGCACTATAAATAAAGGAAGGTGTCACACTTGAATTAGAAGGTGACTCAGTTTTAATCGAATCCTTTGTTTTAAAGGAAGAGGAAAAAATTAAAGCAATTTAAATCAAAAGTTCGTGAAATGCATTATGTTTTTGTCTTGACAACTGAACCACTATACGTTACTGTGATAAAATGTGAGAAAAAAATATATCAACATATAAAAAACGGAGGAAGAGAGTTATGTTCGATACCATTCATCATATTGCAATCATTGGAAGCGATTATGAACAATCAAAACATTTTTATGTGGATCTGCTTGGATTTAAAGTAATTAGAGAGAATTATCGAAAAGAACGTGATGATTACAAGATTGATATGGCATGTGGACTGCAGGAAATAGAACTTTTTATCATAAAAAATGCTCCAGCTCGTGTAAATTATCCAGAAGCATTGGGATTACGCCATCTGGCATTTAAAGTGAAGAGTGTAGATGATACAGTAAAAGAATTGAATGGGAAAGGAATTGAAACTGAGCCGGTTCGTCTGGATGATTATACCGGAAAGAAAATGACATTTTTCCATGATCCGGATGGACTTCCACTGGAAATTCATGAGTAGAAAATAGTGAGTAAAATATTCTTGCTTCAAGCATGTAATTTAATATTCTTACCAGAGCAACAGTGTGTCGCATTAATCCACCTTCGCCTAAAGAATATTCAGGATGATACTTTCCTGTGCTTGATGCTCCAACGTGATACCAATATTCAGGTATTGTTTTAATCATTTCTCCTGCTAAAATTCTTAAATCATCATTTTCGATTGTTCTTAAACAACCATACATTAATTCTTCTCTCATTCTTCTAATTCCTTTCTAAAAAAAACGAACAGCATTAATTTGCTGTTCGTTACTTATTATTTACTCAAATAGTATAAATCATCGGGACATATATCTTGCCCGTGTTCCCATACTACCGTAAACCCATCTGTTTTCACATTGTTAAAGTAATCAATGTTTTTGAGTTCTTCAAACCATGTTCATTTTATATAAGGCTTTACTTGGAAAACTAAGGATAGTGCTGTAAGTAATATATTTAAGCGAAGGAAATATGTTGTTTAGTGGAAAGTGTGGTATGATATATTTAAATTTAGTTAAAGAATGGAGGCAACATAAATTGCATTTTAGTTATTGCCCGTATTGTGGCTCAAAACTTATTGGAAAAGAAATCGGAGATGAAGGAAGTGTGGCATGGCAATTAGTGAAGAAGGTTATAGAAAAATGATATATTTTCATCTTCCGGGCTTGTTTGAATTTTATGATTTTTATAGTGTGTTTTTGCCCTTGTTTAGAGAACATAGAGAATATTTTTATGATTGGTGTGAAATTGGTTCGATATACGGTGCCCCGGTAGACTGTCTTTGGGGTGGTGGTCGTGCAGGTTTTGGAGAGTGCAATGCTAAAGTTGTATTAAAACTTATGAATGAATACAACATTTCTCCAAGGCTTACATTTAGCAATTCATTGTTAAGAGAAGAGCATCTTTCAGACAAGAGGTGCAACGATTTATGTGAAATGTTTTATAAAGAAAGCAAAGCGCAGAGCGGCATAATTGTACATTCGGATTTACTTTTGAATTATTTGAAAAATAAATATCCGAATTTTTATTTTGTATCATCAACCACAAAAGTAATAACGGATTTTGAAGAGTTTAAAAGCGAAGTTGACAGGAAAGAATTTAGTTATGTTGTACCTGATTTTCGATTAAATAAAGATTTTGAAAATTTAGAAGGATTAACTCAGACTCAGAAAAATAAAGTAGAATTTTTGTGCAACGAATGTTGTTGGTTTGGATGTAAGGATAGGAAGAACTGTTACGAAGCTGTAAGCCGAAAAAACTTAGGAGAAAATCAAAAGGAGCATATATGTAAGTCACCTACAGTCCAAAAGGGTTACCGCTTTTCAGAAGCAATGAAAAATCCGGGATTTATAAGCATAGGTGACATTGAAAATAAATATGTTCCTATGGGATTTTCTAACTTTAAAATTGAAGGCAGAAGTCTTGGAAGTGCGTTGATATTAGAATTTTTATTGTATTATATGACAAAGCCTGAATACCATATAAATGTTAGGGAAGAAACATATATGGATAATATGCTTGATTTATTTTAAATGTAATACAAAAAAGATTCAGAGTAGTTCATTAAATATACACAGATTATTGATTTAATATATGTATAAGAGATAATTAATACAATCACCCAGAGAAAAAAATCAACGTGTTTGCAATAAATTTTTCTCAGGGGATTAGGTTTTGCCAATTATCTAAAAGTGCTGTGGAGGAATATTATGAAACAATTAAAGATTCTTGTTGTAGATGATGAAGATAGAATGAGAAAGCTTGTAAGAGACTTTCTTGTAAGAAAACAATATGAAGTAGTGGAAGCATCCAACGGTGAAGAAGCCGTAGATGTGTTCGTGGAGAGCAATGATATTGACCTTATTATTTTGGATGTTATGATGCCTAAGATGGATGGATGGGAAGCCTGCAGGGAGATTAGAAAGATTTCTAAGGTTCCAATTATTATGCTGACAGCAAAGAGCGAGGAAAGTGATGAGTTGCTTGGTTTTGAACTTGGAGTTGACGAGTACATTTCAAAACCGTTCAGTCCGAGAATTCTTGTGGCAAGAGTTGATGCAATCCTTAGAAGAACTAATAATATAGGTCAGGATCAGATTGAACAGGCTGGAGATATTGAAATAAACAAGGCGGCTCATATTGTTACAGTAAAGGGTGAACCTATTGAACTTAGTTTTAAGGAATTTGAATTGTTATCATATTTCATACAAAATAAAGGAATTGCTTTATCAAGAGAGAATATTCTTAATAATGTATGGAATTATGATTATTTTGGAGATGCAAGAACTATTGATACCCACGTTAAAAAACTAAGAAATAAGCTTGGAGAATGTGGCAAATACATAGTTACAATTTGGGGCATGGGATACAAATTCGAGGTTAACTAATGAAGGATATAGATAAGAACAAAATGAAACATACCATCGGTTACAAGATGACCGTAATCATAGTGGCAATCATGGGATTATCCCTGATTGCTGCTAGTATATTTAGCAGCTTTTTCTTAAGCAAGTATTATAAGAAAACAAAGCAAGATTCTATTAAGAAAGTTTACAATGAGTTTATAAAAATAATCAAAGATGATGAAAATCTTAAGGATAGCGACAATATTTCAACGCTGAATAATATTTGTGAAAAAGCCGGTGCCACAATGATTGTTGTAGATAGTGCGGGAGATTCTGTTTATGACTATGGTGCAGGAAAAATGCTTGCAGACCGTTGGCGTGATATGATTTTTGGTAGTAATATTAAGCAGAAAGAGGAACCAAGGGTTATTGAAAAGAACGACAAATATACAATTCAGTCTACGGTAGACAGATTTTCGGCCAATCAATATTATGAATTGTCAGGAGGACTGGCATCAGGCAATTATGTAGTTATAAGAATGTCAGTTGAAAGCTTTAGGGAGAGTATTGCCATTGCCAACAAGTTTTATTTAGGTGTTGGAATATCACTTATTCTTGTTACAACTTTAATTATTATTTGGATTACAAGAAAATATACACAACCTTTATTACAATTGGCTGATATTTCCAAAAGAATGTCAGAACTTGATTTTAATGTTAAGTATGAAGATGACCGTGATGATGAAATTGGCGTTCTTGGAGAGAGCATGAATGAAATGTCTGACAAGCTTGAAACAGCTATTTCGGAACTAAAGTCTGCCAACTTGCAGCTTCACAAGGATATTGCAAAGAAGGAAGAAGTAGATGAGATGAGAAAAGAATTTATTTCAAATGTTTCTCACGAATTAAAAACACCTATTGCACTTATTCAGGGTTATGCAGAGGGACTTCAGGAAAGTATAAGTGATAATCCGGAGGATATGGATTACTACTGCGATGTTATTATTGATGAAGCCGGCAAGATGAATAAGATGGTTAAGAATCTTCTTACATTAAACCAGCTGGAGTTCGGTGACGGAAGTGTAAATATGGAAAGATTTGATATTATATCTGTGATTGCAGGAGTAATTCATTCTATGCAAATTAAGGCCAATGAAAAGCAGGTTAATATTGAATTTAATCAAATGGAACCTATTTACGTTTGGGCAGATGAGTTCCAGATTGAAGAGGTTATTACTAATTATTTAAGTAATGCTTTAAATCATGTTGACGAAAATAGAATAATTCAAGTGAAAATTCAAGAAAAAAATGGTATAGTAAGAGTGTCTGTGTTTAACACAGGAAAAAATATTCCTGAAAATGAGCTTGATAATATTTGGATCAAGTTCTATAAAGTTGACAAAGCAAGAACAAGAGCTTATGGTGGCAACGGTATAGGATTATCTATAGTTAAAGCCATTATGGACAGACACGAAAAGAAATGTGGAGCAATTAACAGACCGGATGGTGTTGAATTTTGGTTTGAGCTTGATTGCAAATCATTAGAGAAAGGGACTGAATAAATGATAGCAATTATTGACTATGATGCAGGCAACATTAAAAGCGTGGAGAAGGCATTTCAGTATATAGGAGAAGATACTGTAGTATCAAGAGACAAGGATGTTATTCTTTCAGCAGATAAGGTAGTTCTTCCGGGAGTTGGTTCTTTCGGAGATGCAATGGAGAAATTGAGAGATTATGATCTTATTGATACAATCAATAAGGTTGTGGAAAATAACACACCTTTTCTTGGAATATGCTTAGGACTTCAGCTTTTATTCGAAAGCAGTGATGAAACTCCGGGAGTGGAAGGACTTGGAATTTTAAAAGGAAAGATTCTTAGAATACCTGACAAGCCGGGATTTAAGATTCCACATATTGGATGGAACTCTTTGGAACTTACTAATAACGGAAGATTATTTAAAGGCATTGAAGAACAGTCTTATGTTTATTTTGTACATTCATATTATTTGGAAGCAGAAGATGAGCAGATAGTTAAGGCTTCAACAGATTATGTTACACATATTCATGCATCTGTTGAAAGTGGTAATGTTTTTGCATGCCAGTTTCACCCTGAAAAGAGCGGTGATGTAGGACTTCAGATTTTAAAGAATTTTGCGGCATTATAATATAGATTTGGGAGAGAAATATGCATACAAAGAGAATTATTCCATGTTTGGATGTAAATAACAATAGAGTTGTAAAAGGTACTAATTTTGTGAATTTAAGAGATGCAGGTGATCCTGTTGAAGTTGCAAAAGCTTATAACAAGGCAGGAGCGGATGAACTTGTATTTTTAGATATTACTGCGTCTTCTGACCATAGACATACTGTTACGGATTTGGTAAGAAGAGTGGCAGAACAGGTTTTTATTCCGTTTACTGTTGGCGGAGGAATTAGAACTGTAGATGATTTTAAGGAACTTTTAAGAGAGGGTGCTGACAAGATTTCAATTAATTCATCAGCTATTATGAATCCTAATCTTATAAGTGAAGCGGCTGACAAGTTTGGAAGTCAGTGCGTTGTAGTTGCCATTGACGCTAAGAGACGTGAAGATGGTAGCGGCTGGAATATATACAAGAACGGTGGACGTGTCGATATGGGCATGGATGCTGTTGAATGGGCAATGAAGGTTGATAAACTTGGAGCAGGAGAGATTTTGCTTACAAGTATGGATTGTGACGGAGTGAAGCAGGGCTATGACATTGAACTTACAAAGATTATAGCTGAAAATGTTTCTGTTCCTGTTATTGCTTCAGGTGGAGCTGGAACTATGGAGCATTTTTATGATGCATTAACAGAGGGAAAGGCTGACGCAGCTCTTGCAGCTTCATTATTCCATTACAAAGAATTGGAAATTAATGAGTTAAAACATTATTTAGATGGTAAGGGAGTGCCGGTACGTTTGTAGAAACGTAGATACTTAAAGATGAAATATTATTTTATTATTAATCCTAACAGTGGAAAAATAGACACAAATCAGTTTGAACAGATGATTTTAAAGGAATGTTCAAAAGAAAAAATTAAATACAAAATATTCTATACACATAATGCAGGGGATGCAAAGAAGTTTGCAAAAAAAATACCTGATGAAGAATGTGTTGTTTTTTCTGTCGGTGGAGATGGCAATTTAAATGCAGTTCTAAACGGGTTGGCAGGTTCTAAGAACAAGATTCTTGGAAATATTCCAACAGGCAGTGGAAATGATTTTGAAAGAACACTTAGCCAATATGATGACGGAATACATGATTTTGATTTTGGAATTATTAATGGAAGACATTTTATTAATGTTGCCTGTGTAGGACTTGATGCTGATGTGGCTAACAATATTTCATGGATTAGGAAGAAAAAATGGATTCCGGTAAGCCAGCGCTACAATGCCAGCATTTTGTATACTTTTATTAAATATAAATTTAAAAAAGTAAAAGTACAGATAGACGATAATCAAAGTTTTGAAAACCAATGCACAATACTTGCCATATGCAATGGTCAATATTATGGTGGAGGTTTTAGAATGGCACCCCACGCTACACTTGACGATGGATTATTTGATGTATATTTTGTGGAAAAAATGCCAAAGGTTAAGATTTTGCCATTGTTTGTAAAACTGCTAAGCGCAAAGCATGAAAAATCTCCGAAGATTAAGAAATATCAAGGGGAAAAAGTGGTTATTGACAGCGATAAGAGATACACTTTTAATGTTGACGGAGAAATGGTAACGGATACTCATTTTGAAATAGAAATGAGAAAAAATGCAGTAAAGGTTTTCTGCAATAAGGAATTTGTGGAAAGAATAATAGGAAAGTAACAGGACAAAGTTAAAATGTAGATACACTGGTTAGGGTGTAATTTAACAAAGATAATATGAAAAATAATACCAATTATCAATAATGAAGGTAATATTGAAACGAGGAATAGGAAATGTCAATGATAGATAACGATTGGCTTGTGCCTTTAAAGAAGGAGTTTTCGAAGCCATATTATAAAGATTTATTCGAGTTTGTAAAAAATGAATACAGTACTACAGTGGTATATCCACCTGCAGATGATATTTTTAATGCATTTCATTTTACACCTCTTAAAGATGTAAAAGTTTTGCTTTTGGGACAGGATCCATATCATAATGTGCATCAGGCTCATGGTTTGAGTTTTTCTGTTTTGCCGGGTAACGACATACCTCCTTCACTTAAAAATATTTATCAGGAATTGCATGATGATTTAGGTTGTTATATTCCTAATAATGGATATTTAAAAAAATGGGCAGATCAGGGAGTGTTGTTGCTTAACACAGTTCTTACTGTAAGAGCCCATCAGGCTAACTCTCATCAGGGAAAAGGATGGGAACAGTTTACAGATGCAGTAATTGAAGCTGTAAATGCTCAGGACAGACCTATAGTTATCTTTTTGTGGGGCGCACCTGCCGGCAGAAAAGCTAAGATGTTAACTAATCCTAAGCATTTGGTCTTGAAAGCACCACATCCAAGTCCATTGTCAGCATATAGGGGATTCTTTGGCTGCAAACATTTCAGCAAGGCAAACGAATTTTTAAAAGCTAACGGTGTTGAACCTATTGACTGGCAGATTGAAAATATATAGTTGAAAAGATATTAAATAAATATTATGATTGCATAAGTAGAAACTATCTGTGCAAACTAATAAACAGAGAAAGCAACATCCTTCTTCTTGACGAGCCGACAAACCACCTTGACGTAGATGCAAAGGACGAATTAAAGCGTGCTCTTATGACATATAAAGGCAGTGTTTTAATGGTGTGTCACGAACCGGACTTCTATGAAGAATGGGCAACAGACATCTGGGATGTAAGCAAGTGGACAACAAAAATAGATATGTAAAAATAAAAGGGCTATCCATCGCGGTAGCCCTTTTATAAAATATTAAAATACTAATATATCAATTTATTCAATTCTAAACCTATAAAGCCTATTTTTTCCCAATCTTTTTGTTTGCTGTTGCAAGCATTAACTTGATACGGTTAAGTTGGTTAACTTCACTAGCACCAGGATCGTAGTCAACGGCTACGATGTTTGCTTCAGGATGCTGTGCACGAAGTTTCTTAATAACACCCTTACCAACGATGTGGTTAGGAAGACAAGCGAAAGGCTGTGTACAAACAATGTTTGGAACACCGTCGTGGATTAAGTGAAGCATTTCACCTGTTAAGAACCATCCTTCACCGGTCTGGTTACCTATTGAAACAACATCTTCAGCCATTTTACTCATTTCCCAAATATCAGCAGTAGGAGTAAAGTGTTTACTTTCTATAAGAGCTTTCTTTGCAGAACCTCTCATCCATTCAATAGCTTTAATTCCAAGGTTATTCATTCTAATAATACTCTTGTCAAAACCTAATTTTTCAACCTTAAATGTTGCATTTCTAAATCCATAAAGGAAGAAGTCAACAAGGTCAGGCATAACAGCCTCGGCACCTTCTGATTCAAGCAATTCAACTAAGTTATTGTTAGCTGTAGGAGAGAACTTAACAAGAATTTCACCTACAATACCAACTCTAGGTTTCTTAATGTCTTTTACAGGAATAGCATCGAATTCTTCAACAATCTTCTTCATATTCTTCTTGAAACGATGAATCCCAAAACTATTATCTGAAAGCTCTTTGCAAAGCTTGTATTCCCATTTTTTATGTAAAGCATTAGTTTCTCCAGGATTAACTTCGTAAGGTCTTGTTCTGTAAACAACACGCATAAACAAGTCACCATAGAGGCAGGCTTCAACAGCTTTTAGTGCAAGCTTTGGAGTGATTTTGAAACCGCTATGATGTTCAAGTCCACTTAAACTTAATGACAATACAGGAATTTGGGACATACCGGCTTTTTCCAAAGCTCTTCTTATAAATCCAATATAGTTAGTAGCACGACAGCCACCACCTGTCTGAGAAATAACTACGGCAGTTTTATTCAAATCATATTTGCCGGAAAGAAGAGCATTCATTATCTGACCAACAACTATAAGAGAAGGATAACATGCATCATTGTTAACATATTTTAAACCTGTGTCAATACATGACTTGTTACTTTCCATTACCTCAAAATTATAGCCGCAAGCATTAAATGCAGCCTGTAACATTGTGAAATGAATTGGACTCATCTGAGGACAAAGAATAGTATAATTGTCATCACGCATCTGCTTAGTAAATTCAACTTTATTAAATGATGAAGGCTGAATGTAACGTTCAAAATGATTTTCGTTACGTTCCCTAATTGCAGCAAGTAAAGAACGAACTCTGATTCTTGCAGCACCAAGGTTGTTAACTTCATCAATCTTTAATACTGTGTAAATCTTTCCTGATTTTGTAAGAATATCACTTACACAGTCTGTTGTAACTGCATCCAAACCACAACCAAAAGAGTTTAACTGAATCAAATCAAGATCATCTCTTGTTTTAACAAAGTTTGCGGCTTTGTAAAGACGTGAGTGATACATCCACTGGTCAGAAACAATTAAAGGTCTTTCAACATCAGCAAGATGTGAAACTGAATCTTCTGTAAGAACAGCAAGACCATATGAGTTAATCATTTCAGGAATACCGTGGTTGATTTCAGGATCAACGTGGTATGGACGACCGGCAAGAACAATACCTCTACGTCCTGTTTCTTCCATATATTTAAGAGTTTCTTCACCCTTTTTCATCATGTCATTACGTGAAGCAATAAGTTCATCCCATGCTTTGTGAGAAGCACTCTTAATTTCATCTTCTTTAATGCCAAGAGCTGTAAATTCTTCAACAAGTCGTTTTGTAAGAATTTCTTCATTTGTAAATGCCATAAAAGGATTCATAAAATTAATTGAAGAATCTTCTAAAGCTTCAACGTTGTTCTTAATATTTTCAGCGTAAGATGTAACAATAGGACAGTTGTAATGGTTGTTAGCATCAGGTGTTTCATTTCTCTCATATGGAATACATGGATAGAAAATAAATTTTGCACCGTTTTGTAATAACCACTCAATATGTCCATGAGAAATCTTAGCAGGATAACATTCAGATTCACTTGGAATTGATTCAATACCCATTTCGTAAATCTTATGTGATGACTTAGGAGAAAGCATTACACTGTATCCTAATTCTTTAAAGAATGTTGCCCAAAATGGGAAGTTTTCGTACATATTTAGAACTCTTGGAATACCAACAACACCTCGTGGAGCGTTTTCAGGAGCCAAAGGTTCATAATCAAACATTCTATGATATTTATATTCAAAAAGGTTTGGAATGTGGTCTTTGTTCTTAACACCACCAATACCTTTTTCACATCTGTTACCACTAATAAATCTACGTCCGTCAGAGAATTTATTAATTGTAAGAAGACATGCGTTAGTACATCCCTTACATCTTGTCATTGAAGTAGTGTAATCAAAAGATTCTAACTGTTCCAATGAAAGGATAGTAGTTTCCTGTCCTTTATATCTTTCTTTTGCAATAAGAGCAGCACCGAAAGCACCCATAATACCTGCAATATCCGGGCGAATAGCTTGGCAACCTGCAATTTTTTCAAAACTTCTAAGAACTGCATCGTTGTAGAATGTACCACCCTGAACAACAACCTTACGTCCTAAATCCTTTGCGTCAGAAATTTTAATAACTTTGTATAAAGCATTTTTTATAACTGAATAAGCAAGACCTGAAGAAATATCTGCAACAGTAGCGCCTTCTTTCTGTGCCTGCTTAACATTAGAGTTCATAAATACAGTACATCTTGTACCAAGGTCAGTAGGATTACTTGCAAATAAGGCTTCCTTAGCAAAATCCTGAACAGAGTAATTTAATGATTTGGCAAAAGTTTCAATGAAAGAACCACAACCTGAAGAGCAGGCTTCATTAAGCTGAACGCTGTCTACAGAATTGTTTTTGATTTTAATACATTTCATATCCTGTCCGCCGATATCAAGGATACAATCAACCTGTGGCTCAAAGAAAGCTGCTGCATGATAGTGGGCTACCGTTTCAACTTCACCTTCATCAAGCAATAAGGCATTCTTAATAAGAGCTTCACCATAACCTGTTGAACATGAACGTACAATGTGTGCGTCAGAAGGAAGTTTCTTATAAATATCCTTAACGGCATCAATAATAGTCTGTAAAGGATTACCGTTGTTACCACTATAGTATGAGTAAAGAAGGGTTCCATCCTCGGCAACCAAAGCAGCTTTAGTTGTAGTAGAACCTGAATCAATACCTAAATAGCAATTGCCTTTGTATGTAGCAAGATCTCCCTTTTTAACACAGTCCTTATTGTGTCTTTCAGTAAATTCCTTATATTCTCTTTCGTTATTAAATAAAGGATCAAGACGTTTAATTTCCATAGACATCTTTATACCTTTAGATAATTGCTCATATAAATCAGAAATGTTAACTTTTACATTTTCAGAATGGTTAAGAGCAGAACCGATTGCAGCAAACAAATGAGAATGTTCAGGTGCAACAATATGCTCGTCATCTAATTTTAAAGTTCGGATAAATGCATTCTTTAATTCAGGTAAAAAGTGAAGTGGTCCACCAAGGAAAGCAACTGTTCCACGGATAGGTTTACCGCAGGCAAGACCTGAAATAGTCTGGTTAACAACAGCCTGAAAAATAGAAGCGGCTAAATCTTCTTTAGTAGCACCTTCGTTAATTAAAGGCTGAATATCTGTTTTTGCAAAAACACCACAACGGGCGGCAATAGGATAAATAGCCTGATAATTCTTGGCATATTCATTTAAACCGCTGGCATCTGTCTGTAAAAGAGAAGCCATCTGATCTATGAAAGAACCTGTACCACCGGCACAAATACCATTCATACGCTGTTCAATACCGTTAGTGAAATAAATAATCTTTGCATCTTCACCACCAAGTTCGATGGCAACGTCAGTCTGAGGTGCATAATCTTCAAGGGCTGAAGCTACGGCAACAACTTCCTGAACGAAAGGTACTTTCAAATGATTTGAAAGGGCAAGTCCACCTGAACCTGTAATCATTGGTGATAATTCTATATTTCCTAATTTGTCTTTAGCTTCTTTAAGAAGAGAAGCCAAAGTTTCCTGAATGTTTGCATAATGTCTTTTGTAATCAGAAAAAACAACATCATTATTCTTGTCAAGGATTGCAATTTTTACTGTGGTAGAACCGATGTCAATACCAAGACTGTAATATTCTAATTCATTCATTTTTTTCCTCCTAATGCCTTAATAAGCCATTAAAGCATTTATAATTGAAATCTAATCATTAAAATCAGTAAAGTTATTACAATGATTTTAATTAAAAATTTTAGTTCAATAACGTATCTTTTTCATATTTAATAAAAGTATTTACGCGAATTTCTATATTATAATATAATTAATAAGAAAAAACAACCCAACAAAAATAGACAAAATGTTAAAAGCATATGTCTAAAAATGAATAAAATGTAATATTATTTAGACATTAAAACAAATAAAAAGAAATGTATGGAAAATATGTTGAAAATCCCATTAAAAACATTGAAAGTAGTTTGACAAACAGTGGTTTGGAAATTATACTGTAAATTGGTTTATTATTTGAAGAGAGGTTGCAGATTACATATTTTTTGCAATATCTTTTTGGTGAAAGGCAGAGGAGAATTTATGATTTCTAATTTTGAAAGAAAATACGGCAAGTATGCTATAAAGAATATTACCTTATATTTAATAGCAGGATATGTTATTGGATATATGCTTAGTTTAATAAATCCTACATTGTATGGTCTTTTAACATTTAATCCGTATATGATTTTGCACGGACAGATATGGCGTATAGTAACATGGGTTTTAACAATGCCGGAGGAATTAAGTATCTTCACAATAATTATGCTGATTCTTTATTATCAGTTGGGACAGACTTTGGAAAGAACATGGGGAACGTACAGATATAATGTTTATCTTATATCAGGTCTCATATTTACAGTTGTAGGTGCAATTGTTTTATACGTAGTTTTGACATTTGTTTATAAAGATACATTTTCAAGTCAAACATTAGGAAGCTACATTGGTGCTTATGTAAGTACTTATTACATTAATATGTCCATATTCTTAGCTTTTGCGGCAACTTATCCGGAAGAGCAACTTATGTTGTACTTCATTATACCTATTAAGATTAAGTGGTTTGGAGTATTGTATGGAGCATATATCTTAATTGACATTTACAACGCTTTTAGTTATGCAAGACAGATTGGGACATATGTGCTTGCAATTATTACAACGGTACTTATTGTTATGTCGTTGCTTAACTTTATATTATATTTTATTTCTCTTAAAAAGAATGGAGGAGCCTTTAGTGTGGCCCAGGCAAAGCGTAAGAGACAGTACAGGCAGCAGGTTAACAGAGCAAGACAGAATCAGACTTACCAGAATGGCGCAAGACATAAGTGTGCAGTCTGTGGCAGAACGGAATTAGATGATCCTAATTTAACATTTAGATATTGTTCTAAATGCTCAGGAAACAAAGAATATTGCCAGGATCATTTGTTTACACATAAGCATATGTAATTGATTTTTGTAATCATTATAATATACACAATAATAGGAGGACTGAAAAAACATGGAAAAGAAACCATTTGTAACACTTGAACAGTTAAAGGAGATTGAAAAGACATACCCAACACCTTTTCATATTTATGATGAAAAAGGATTTATGGAGAATGCAAGAAAAGTAAACGAAGCGTTTTCATGGAATAAGGGTTTTAGAGAATATTTTGCAGTAAAGGCTGAACCAAATCCATTTATTATTAAAAAGCTTAAAGAAGCAGGATGTGGTGTTGACTGTTCATCATATACAGAACTTATGATTGCTGACAAATTAGGGTTTAGAGACGATGAGATTATGTTCTCTTCAAATGAAACACCTGAAGGTGAATTTGGATACTGCGCAAAGCTTGGTGGAATTATTAATCTTGATGATATTACAATGATTGATTTCATGGAAAAAGAAGCAGGCATTCCTGAAACTGTAAGTTGCAGATATAATCCGGGTGGAGTTTTTGAAGCATGTAACGGAATTATGGATAATCCGGGAGATGCTAAATATGGAATGACTCACGAACAGATTATTGAAGCTTACAAGATTTTAAAAGAAAAAGGCGTAAAGAATTTTGGAATTCATGCATTTTTAGCTAGTAATACAGTTACAAATGAATATTATCCAAGACTTGCCAAGACAATCTTTGAGCTTGCAGTTGAATTAAAAGAAAAGACAGGAGCACACATTAAATTCATCAATTTATCAGGTGGTGTTGGAATACCTTACAGACCGGATCAGGAACCAAATGATATTATGGTTATTGGCGAGGGAGTAAGAAAAGTATATGAAGAGGTGCTTACTCCTGCAGGAATGGATGATGTAGCTATTTATACTGAAATGGGAAGATTCATGATGGGACCATACGGTGCACTTGTAACAAAGGCTGTACATGAAAAGCATATTTACAAAGAATATATTGGCGTAGATGCATGTGCTGCTAACTTGATGAGACCTGCAATGTATG
>ERZ826051.1155-NODE-1155-length-25618-cov-4.416774_pt1 | contig 25618 bp, 15 predicted proteins | sample MGYA00519928_ERZ826051 | MGnify/ENA primary metagenome ERZ826051 (study PRJEB31778, sample SAMEA3449219) | human gut metagenome | biome: human gut; feature: human-associated habitat; material: faeces | place: United Kingdom | collected 2010/2012 ...
GTGTTCTGTTCGTTGCCGATGGCCAGGATCACGAACACCAGCAGGAACGTGCCGACCACCTCGCAGAAGAGGTTGCGCGGTTTGTCCATGATGGCGGGCATCGTGCAGAAGACACCTAGCTTCGCCGCGGGGTCGTCCGTCGCGTCGAAATGGTCCTTATAATAAAGGTAGACCACGACGGCGCCGCAGAATCCGCCCAGCAGCTGCGCGGCGACGTATCCCGGGACGTACGCCCACGGAAACGACCCCGCCACGGCCAGTCCCACCGAGACCGCAGGATTGAGGTGCGCGCCCGAATAAGGCCCTGCGATCAGCACGCCGCACATCACGGCCAGTCCCCAGGCGATCGTAATCACGATCCAGCCGCCGTCGAAACCTTTCGATCGTTTGAGGACGGTCGATGCGACCACCCCGTCGCCCAGCAGTACGAGCACCAGCGTTCCGATGAACTCGAACAGGCATTTGGTGAACAAGCTAATTTCCATATCCGCTTTCGTTTTAGTCGTTTTTCTCGCGCAAAACCCGCCGCACGGCGTCTTCCCAGCCGGCGACGGCCTTTGCGATCTGCGTGCGGTCGGCCGCGGGTTCGAAAATATGCTCCGCCTGCCACTGCTTCCTGATCTCCCCGACGCTTTCCCAATACCCCACGGCCAGCCCCGCCAGGTAGGCGGCGCCCAGCGCCGTGGTCTCCGTCACGCGGGGACGGATGACCTTCGTCGCGAGCAGGTCGGCCTGGAACTGCATCAGCAGGTCGTTGCGCGCCGCCCCGCCGTCGACCTTCAGTTCCACCAGCGAGACTCCGGCGTCGCGCTGCATCGCGCCCACGATGTCCAGCGTCTGGTAGGCGATGCCCTCCAGCGCCGCGCGGGCTATGTGCGCAGCCGTCGTTCCGCGGCTGATGCCGCTGATCGCGCCCCGGGCGTACTGGTCCCAGTGCGGGGCCGCCAGTCCCGTCAGCGCGGGCACGAAGTAGACGCCTCCGGTGTCGGGAACCGACGACGCCAGCGCCTCCACCTCCGACGAGGAGCGGATGATCCCCAGCCCGTCGCGCAGCCACTGCACCACCGATCCGCCGACGAAGATGCTCCCTTCGAGGGCGTAGTTGACCTTGTCGCCGATCTTCCAGGCGATGGTCGTCAGCAGGTTGTTTTTCGAGGCGATGGGCTTTTCGCCGCTGTTCATCAGCAGGAAGCAGCCCGTGCCGTAGGTGTTTTTCACCGATCCCGGCTCGACGCACATCTGTCCGAACAGGGCCGCCTGCTGGTCGCCGGCGATACCCGCGATGGGGACTTTGTGGGCGAAGATCGTGGTTTTCGTCGCTCCGTAAACCTCGCTCGACGAGCGCACCTCGGGCATCATCGACGCCGGGATGTCGAACAGCTTCAGCAACTCCTCGTCCCATTGCAGCGTGCGGATGTTGAACAGCATCGTGCGTGAGGCGTTGCTCGGGTCGGTCACGTGCACTTCGCCGCGCGTCAGCCGCCAGATCAGCCATGTGTCGACCGTTCCGAACATCAGCTTGCCCTTCTCGGCCCGCTCCCGCGCGCCCGGCACGTTGTCCAGAATCCATTTGATCTTCGTGGCGCTGAAATAGGCGTCGATGATCAGGCCCGTCTTTTCGCGAATCCACTCGGTTTTTCCTTCGGCCTTCAGCGAGTCGCAGTACTCCGAGGTCCGGCGGTCCTGCCATACGATGGCGTTGTAGACCGGTTCCTCCGTTTCGCGGTCCCACACGATTGTCGTCTCGCGCTGGTTGGTGATGCCTATTCCGGCTATGTTCAGCCCGTTGATGTCGATGGCCGCGATGGCTTCGGCGATCACCGACGCCTGCGACGACCAGATTTCGTGCGGATTGTGCTCCACCCATCCCGGTTTGGGGAAATACTGGGTGAACTCCCGCTGGGCCATCGAGCAAATCTGCCCCTTGCGGTCGAAAACGATCGCGCGGGAACTGCTCGTTCCCTGATCCAATGACAAAATGTACTGCTCCATATTTTTTCGGTTTAATCGTTGCGCCGGAATCCGGCCGGGCGGTCCCCGGGCCGTCCGATTACAAATCTATGAAAAAATTCCGGGATTCGAAACGAAACCGGCGGGTTTTTTATCGAAACTTTTCGGGAGGCTGTTTTCGGGAATATTCCGCCTGACGGGTCCGCCGACCCGCTGCCCCGATCCATCGGTCCGTTCCCCGGCCTGCTCCGCTCCTTCGGGAAAGACGTTCGCCGGGTCCCGGTTGAAGAAGCCTGCCGCTCCCCTCTGCCGTACCGAACAAGGGGTTGCCTCCGGAAAGGCAACCCCTTGCAGGCATATTGATATTTCGCAAATTACAGCACCGTCACATTTTCCGCCGGGGTGTACATATCGGGCAGGTCGCTGCAAAAGAAAGAGTTCTCCTGATTGTACATCTTCACGAAATCACGCTCCGAAGGGTGCCCGGGGAACACCGAGAAATAGTGCGTCCCGCTCTCCATCGGGTCGTACTTGTTGCGCCACGTCACCACCATGCTCACACGGCGTCCCGTCAGCGGAGCATGGATGTTCGTGGTCCAGTAGTCGGTCGCCGTGAAGCCTTCGACGCCCGTCTCGGTTACGCCGCACGGCTTGAGTTTGGCCAGCGAAACCTTCGAAATGGCTTTCAGATTCGTCACGAAAACCGCATTGTTGATACCCTGATAGCAGTCCATGCCTACGAAATCGACCCATTCGTCGCCCGGCCAGCGGAAGTAGAAGTCATCGACGGTCTTCGCGCTGTCCATCTGCGGGGAGATGGCGTAGATGAAATTATGCACGCCCTTCGTGTCGCGCAGATACTTCACCGTGAATTTCCACAGGTTGACGAACTCTTCGGTCGTCGTGCACGACGCGCCCCACCAGGACCAGGTCTGCGTATGTTCGTGGAACGGGCGGAAAATCACGGGAATCAGCTTGCCGTCGCTGCCCCGCAGGTTGTGTGCGATGTCGGCCAGGCGGTCGAGCCACTCCTTGAAAGTCCTATTCGTGGCGCTGCCCTCCGTCAGAATCTCTGCGGCCACCCGATTGCTGGAGTTGTCCCACGAATCGCCGCCGGTAAGCGGATTGTTGATGTGAATGCACGACGTGAGCACCATGCCGCGGTCGTAAGCCTCCCGGCAGCAGCGCAGCCGCAGCGCCTGGGCATCCGGGTCCGAAGCGTGGCGATCGTCGATATGCTCCGCAAAATCGAAACTGTATACGGCGGGATAGTCGCCGCAGACGGCCTTCGTGTCGGAACCGCCTTCGGTGCCGTACCACGTGCGGCCGTACATCAGGTCATCGTGGTGACCGAACATGAACCCCTTGCTCTGGATGGCCCAGAGGTTCGAATAGAGCGCTTTGGTCTCTTCGGTGGCATTCGGGTCCGACAGCGTGAGGGTCACGGGATCGCTCTCCCCCTCCTTTTTCGGCCCTTCGCTGTCATCGCTGCACGCCACGCCGGAAAGCAGCAGCGCCAATAACACAAACGGAATTCTTTTCATGGTTTCAGGTATTTGATTATTCGACATTGGTCAACAGAACGAAGCTTTCGGCGGGAACCGTCGTGCGGAAACGCTTCCCCGCAATGCCGCGTTCGCACGGTGCGGGAAATCCGTTTGCGTCGCACGCCCGGTCGCTCTCCGTATAACGGTAAAGAACGCCTCCGGCAAAGTCTCCGGGCAGGACAATCTCAAGGGTGCACGGCTCCTGCGAGAAGTTGACCGCAGCGACGCTGTATGCCGCATCCTTGCGGGCTGCCGCCACGCGCAGCCCCTCGCGCTGCGGGACCTCGCAGGCGAGGATGTCGCACCCGGCGGGAAAATGACGGCACATCAGCGACCAGGTGTAGTACCAGGGCCGCAGTTCCTCCTGCGAAGCGTCGCCGAAGACCTCCTCGCCGAGGATGTTCCACATTCCCCAGATCTTCACGTCCTCCGTGCGGCCCGAATCGCCGTTCGAATGCATGGCGTCGTCGAGCATCCACGCCGTCACCCCCGAAAGGCCGTTGTTCATCACCTCCATCGCCAGCAGCGGCATATCCAGCCCGTAGAAATAGTCGTAGCAGAGCATGTTGCAGTCCGAGCCTTTGGTGAAGGGATGCCCGGCGACCCGACGGTCGTACTCGGCTTTCAGCAGCGAATCCTCCGGCGCCGAGTACTTGTACCCGGCCTCGCCGAGAATCAGTTTTTTCCCGGCCGGAACTTCGGCGCGGATGCGGCGCAGCTTTTCGGCGTAAGCCCCGCTGCGCACCTCGTGCTGGCCGGGATAGGCATGCACGTCGTAGATGCCGATCTGCGCGCCGAGGTCCTGCGCGCTCCGGGCCACCCATCCCGCCGTGTCGTACTCCGACGCCGGGTTTTTGTAACTCATCACCACGTCGGGCGCCGCAAGCGACACCTTTCGTTTCAGGTCCGGATACCGGGCCATTTCGGCGTCGAAACGCTGCGCCATCGAGCGCCACAGGTCGTAATCGCCATCGGTCGAGGCCCAGTTGCCGTCGGGTTCGTTGAAGATGATGAAATGGCGGATGCAGTCGAACCCGAGGTCGCAGACCAGAAAATTCAGGTAATCGACCGACATCTCCACCCATTGCTGCGAATCCTTCATCGCCCACGTCGGCGGATTGTATTCACCGTAGGCCACCGTGATGCCGTTGTCCTGACAATATTGCAGCAGGCGGCGGAGCGACGCGAGGTTGCGCATGCGGTCGTAACGGCCCGTCGCGGCATCGTAATAGCGGTAGGGGCTGTTGATCATGCAGCGCACATAACCCGGGCGCATGAAATCGAGGCGTTCGAAGAGCTTCGCCCAATCGGCGTCGCTCACCTCCGCGCCCCACGCTTCGGCTTCGTCGTAAGGGTCCCACTCGACGCCGTTGCCGACGTAATCCGAACTGAAGACCCGGTCGGTCACTTCGACCCGGAGGGCCTGCCCCGCATCGCAGGCGGAGAACAGTACGGCCGCGGCAAGCGCGGGTGTCAGAAATCTTTTCATAATCAATCGTTTTGTTCGGTCAGTAAAATCATCGACTCTCCGGGCATATCGTACTCCGCGCCGGAGCGGAAATCAATCCGCAGGCCGGTGGCGTCGGGCAACAGCGTGTGGTCGCCCTCCGTGCGCATCAGCCCCTCGCCGTAGCGATAGCGGGTTGCCTGCCTGAACCGCTCCCAGCCCGGACACTCGATCCGCACGCGGCGCGGTTCGCGCGACACGTTCACGACGGCGACGGTGCGCCGTCCGTCTTTCACGGCGGCGACGGCCTTGACCCCTGCGGCACCCCGCACGTCGGCTGCGAAGAAGTCGCTTCCCGGCCGCAGCGTGCGGCACAGCAGCGACCAGGCATAATACCACGGGCGCACCCGTTCCTCGCCGGCTCCGAAAATCTCGTCGCCGAAGATGTTCCAGAAACCCCATATCTTGAGTTTGTCGGGCGCCTCCTTGAAGTGCATCGCATCGTCGAGCATCCACGCGATGCAGCCCGAATAGCCCGCATGAATCGTCTGGAACAACGCATCGGCCATGTCCGTGCCGTACATAGGGTCGTATACGAACATCTGCGAATCGTCCGTCGAGGCGTTCGGATGCGCTGCGGCCCGGCGCAGGTTCTCGGCCTGCAAAAGCGAATCGGCCGGCTCGACGAACTTGAAGCCGATCTCCCCCATCACGATCTTCTTCCCGGCGGGAACCTCCCTGCGGTAAGCCTCCAGGATACGGGTGTACTCCCCCGAGTTGACCGTGCATTTCGACGGATAGGTGTGGATGTCGTACAGGCCGATCCTGTCGCCCAGCTCATCGCGGCTGCGGCTCACCCACCACGCCTCTTCGGGTCCCCAGATCGCGGCGTCGGGACCGACCAGCTCCACTTTCCCGGCAAGCCCCTCGGCGTCGAGCCGCCCGCGGAAATAACTCACGGCTTTCGCCCACAGGTCGAAATCGCCGTCGGCCGCCGACCAGAAGCCGTTGGGTTCGTTGACGAGGTTGTAGTAACGGATGCAGTCATAGCCCTTTTCGCCGACCAGCCAGGCGACATAGGCCGCGGCGTGGTCCAGCAGCGTGCGGTTGACCGTCCCGGCCCGGGCGTACATGAGCGATCCGCCCCAGTCGCCGAACATCACCGTCACGCCGCGCGACTGGCAGTAGCCGAGTATGTGCGAGAGGTGTTCGAATCCGCGCATGCGATCGAGCCGTCCGTTGCGCACGACCGAGGTCGTGTTGGTCATCACGCGGATAAAGGCCGGCCGCATGAAATCGAGCCGGGCATAGAGTTTCGCCCAGTCAGCATCGCTGATTTCGACGCGCCCCTGTCCGTAATCGAGGGCATAAGGGTCCCACTGGACCCCGTTGCCGATATAGCCGCGATTGACGACGCTGTCGGCGTCGATACGCACCACGGCGTCGCATTTCCCGGCGGATTCTCCCGCACAGGCCCCCAGCAGCGCCGCCATGCATGCGAGCAGAAGGTTTCCGAAGTTTTTCATAGGCATCGGTTATAAGTCCGCATGCAGGCCGGACCTGCATGCGGACGTTATCGGATCATTCGCCGGCTTCCGCCTGCTTGTTGAAGAGCATCACGTAGTTGCGCGGCCCGACGGCGAACCGGTCGTAATCGGTCCAGGGATAGGCCCCCTGCGTCGTCTGCCCGGGCAGAGCGAAGTCGAAGGCGATTCCGGGAACGCTGAGCGTCGAGGAGCCGTAGCTGTAATCCCCCTCCCGCAGGAGCTTCGCCGTGATGGAGACGATTCCCGAGGTGAACACCACGGTTCCGGCTTCGGCGTCATATACGTAGGCGCTTTTGCCGTGGGGCAGCAGGCCGTAATATTTGGTCAGGTCGAGAGCGCCCGTTCCCTCCTTGTTATAGTCGGCTTTGAGGATGTAATTCCAGTATCCGCCGTCCTCACCGGGCAGGTATTCGCACTCGCCCGTCTCGCGGCCGGCGTCGTCGGTGCCCGTGGCGGTCATTGCCAGGATGTTGTCGGACTCCTTCCCGATCGAATCGTCCCACACCCAGCTCTTGTCCGCCGGGTTGACGAACGCGGGGTCGGCCGAACCGCCGTAGACCGTCAGACGGCCTACGGAGTAGGTTCCGGCGAGCGAGGTCTCCTCCGGATCTGGCTCCGGTTCCGGTTCGGGATCGACCGGCTCCTCGATCGTCTTCGACGCCTCGGGAACCTCGAAACCGGCCGGCTGCTTCACGATCTCGATGTAATACGTCACCGGATTGCGGGCGAAGACCCCGTAATCGTTGTAGGTGTTGTTCCAGTCCTCCGTGCCTTTCAGGTTGAATTTGAAGGCCTCGGATTCGAGCGTCAGCGGAATCGGCGGCACATTGGGCATCTGGTAGGTGCCCTTCGGCACGAGCGTGCAGGAGGTCTTGTTCCCGTCGGCATCGGTGAAGGTGATCGTCCCGTCGGAATAGTTGCGCAGCCAGGTGCTTTCGCCCTTGGGAATCTGACGGTAGAACTGCGTCAGGTCCACCGGCTTTCCGGTGTCGGGGTTCGACGCTCCGGCAAAGACGCAGTCCCAGTTTTTGGCGTCCTCGCCGGCCCAGTTCATGCAGGTTCCGGTCGTATTGCCGTCGGCGAGAATCTCTCCGAGCGTGAACACCAGATAGTTGTCCATCTCGGCGGCGGGTCCCCGGCCTTCGCCGTTCCAGCACCACGACTTGTCGGTGGGTTTGTAGAGCTTCGTACAGTCGTAAGCGGCGCCCGTGCCTCCGTAGACCCAGAGGTTGCTGATCGTATACGTCCCGGTCAGCGTCTCCGTGAACTCGGTCATTTCGAGCGTATAGGTGCGCGACTCGCCGTTGGGAGAGGTCACGACGATCTGCGGATCGCCCTTCGTGAAGTCGATCGTCCCGCCCGAGGCGACATTGGCCGTGGCCTTATAGGAGAGCGTCAGCGTTTCGACCCGGACCTTCGACATGTCCGCGACCATGTCCGACGCCAGTTGCAGTTCGATGACGCCCGTTTCGGAATCGGTCTCCGTGATGGTCGGCGTTCCGGCCTGACCCTCGAACTTGACGTCGATGATCGACCGCTCGTGGTTCCAGCCGCCGTCGGCGACATCTTCCCACGGATCGTCCTTGCAGGATGCGAAGCACAGCAGGACGAAAGCGCTCAGCAAATATTTCAGCTTGTTCATAATTCTGCGTTTTCTTAAAAGGTTAAAGATTCGGGTTCAGGTCGGACTCGACGGACGGGATCGGATAGAACACCATCTGCTCGGCGCTCAACCCCTGTCCCTTGGCTTCGGCGATGTCCGTGTGCAGGCGGTTCCAGCGGCGCAGGTCATAGCAGCGGTTTTCCTCGAAAGCCAGTTCGAAACGGCGCTCGTCCATCACGCGCTCCCGGAACGTCTCCTTGTCCAGCCCCGGCTCCAGATCGCCCAGCCCGGCGCGGTTGCGGATGAAGTTCACCAGTTCATACGCCTTGACCGTAGGTCCGGCAGCTTCGGCATAGGTCAATGCGACGTCCGAATAGCGGAGCAGGTAGGGACGCGTGGAGGTTTTGTCTCCCGAGAAATTCGGGTCGATGAATTTGCGGCAGAACGGATAGTTCAGTTTGCCGTCGGCCGTCGAAGCCACCACATTGCCCGCGGCGTCGTACACCTTGTCGACGATCAGCCAGTCGTGACGGCGGTCGCCCGAGGCGAACGCATCGTAGAACGACAGCGCGGTCCGGTACTCGCCCCAGCCGTCGTGGGTCGGGACCATCTGGTCGGAATCGCCCTGCTTGAGATAGATCGTGGCTCCCGAAACATAGGGCAGGTACATTTTCGAGATCTTCGAATACTGCCCCTCCGATTCTCCCGTGCGGTCCATCGACATGATGAAGATATGCTCGGGTCCGGCCGGCCGCTCGACGTCGTAAATATCGAGCAGGTTGTCGTCGAAACGGAAGACCGTCTGCTCGGGATTGTCGACCACCAGCCCGGCGTATTTCACCGCCTCGGCATAGTATTCGTCCACGTCGTGCGACATGGCGGCGTACTGGGGCACGCCGTGCTCCTTGGCCGATGCGATGTAGAGATAAGCCTTGGCCAGCATTCCGTAGGCCGCGGCGCGGTCCGCACGGCCCGTTTCGGGCGCCGCGAAGAACGGCAGCAGCGTACCGGCGGTCTTGAAGTCCTCGATGACGAGCTTCCACATGGCGTCGAGCGACTCGGCGGCGGGGACGGCCGTATCTTCGAGCGTCTCGACAGGCGTCGTGTGGACGGGCACGCAGCCGAAGTTGCGCGCGAGGTTGAAATACGAATAGGCGCGCATGAAATAGGCCTCGCCGAGGAAGCGGTTCCTGCGGCCCTCGTCGATGTTCATTCCCGGCACCTTCTTGATCACGGCGTTGGCACGGTTGATCGTGATGTAGGAGTACTTGTAGAAATTGCCGAGCGTGGTGTTGGTCTTGAAATTGTTGATCTTCCATCCGTCCAGCTCCTTGTTGGCCGCCGCGGCGTCGCCTTTCGGCTCCATGTCGTCGGTGTTCATGTCGCCCAGGAAGACGATCGAACGCGAATATTCGATGTAATTGATCGCGTCGTAGATATAGTTCACGGCCGACTCGGCGTCCGCCTCCGTCTTGTAGAAGTTGTCCTCGGAGTAGAAGCCGTAGGGATACTCGTCCAGATTGCAGGCCGCCAGGAGAGAGGCTCCCCCGAACGCAAGTATAAGGTGTTTGATTTTCATGGTTGGCAATGTTTAGAAGGTGAAGTCGGCTCCGAACGTCCATTTGCGCAGGCGCGGATAGCCGCCCGAATAGATACCCGTCATCCCCACTTCGGGATCGTAGCCCTCGAAGCCGGTGAAGGTGTAGAGATTGTCGGCACTGACGTAGAGGCGTATCTTGCGTGCCGCATCCTTCTTCGAGAAGGGGATCGAATATCCCAGCGTCATGGTCTGGATGCGCACGAACGAACCGTCCTCGACCCACCAGTCGGAGAGCTTGGTCTGGCGGTTGGCGTTCAGCCGCGGGTAGGAATTGGTCGGGTTGTCGGCCGTCCAGCGCATCGGCATATTGCTCGGCTGGTCGAAACGCTTGGTGTTCAGCACGTCGTTGCCGAAGACGCCGTTGAAGAAGATGCTGAAGTCGAAACGACGCCACGAAACGTCGATGCCCAGCGAGGCCATCCAGTCGGGATTCGGGTCGCCGATGATGCACATGTCGTTCTCGTCGACGGTCTCCAATCCGTCGCCGTCGTAAATGTCCACATACTTGAACTCACCCGGCTGGGCGTCGTCGCCCGAAAGGCCGGCGCTCAGGCCCTCGGCCAGCGACTGCACGATGCCGTCGGTCATGTATCCGTAAAAGACGTACATCGGCTGCCCTACGGCGAGGATATTCGTATAGGCGCGGAACTGTTCGCTCTGGTTGCCGTAATATTCATACTGCATGCCGGTCCGCAGGTCGGTTTTCAGACCGGTCTGCACGGCGTTTCCGAGGCTGAGCACCTTGTTGCGGTTGCGCGAGAAGACGAAGGTGCCGCCCACGCGCCAGTCGCGGTTCTGGAACGCCACGCCGTCGATCGTCAGTTCGATGCCGCGGTTGCGGATCTCGCCGTCGTTGACCCACATCTTGTCGTAACCCGACGAAGGCGCGATGTTGCGCTCGCGCAGCAGGTCCGAGGTGCGCTTGTCGTACCAGTCGAAAGTCACGTTCAGACGGTTGCCGAAGAACGACATGTCCAGTCCGAGGTCGACCTGCGCGGTGGTCTCCCATTTCAGCCCCTTGTTCGGGATGCCGCTCCAAAGCGCATAGATGCCGTCCTGCCCCGTGTAACCTGACTGATAGCCGGGTCCGATGGCCGTCACCCACTTGCCTCCGTTGAAATACTTGTGCTGTCCGTAGCGGCTCAACGTCTGGTAGGCCGAAATGCCCTGGTTGCCCGAAATACCGTAGGAGGCGCGGATCTTCAGCACGTCGAAAACGTTCAGGTTCCGGATGAACCGCTCCTCGTGCATCTTCCAGCTGAACGCCCCCGAGGGGAAGAAGGCCCACTTGTTGTTGGAGCCGAATTTCGAAGAACCGTCGGCGCGGGCCGTGAAGGTGAAGAGGAACCGGTTGTCGAACGTGTAGTTGATACGCGTGAGGGCCGACACCAGCTCGGTCTTGTAGGAGCCGTTGCCGATCGAATAGGTCTCCGAATCGCCCGCGGCGAGGTTCTCGTTGCCCAGCGATTCGTTGATGAAGCCCTTGGCGGCCAGCGACGAACTGCGCGACTGGTAGTTCTCGTAAGAGTAACCGCCCATCACCGTCAGCCGGTGCTTTTCAGCAAAGGTCCGATCGAACGTGGCGTAAGCCTCGAAAACGATGTTGTCGTCCTTCCAGTTGTCGATCGACCCGTAACCGTCGTTGAACACGCCCGTCTCGGAATACTTCTTCGGGAAATATTTGTCGGTGATCTGTTCGCCGTGCTTGTAGTTGAACTGCGCCATGACGTTCAGGCAGGGAAGCACGTCCCAGTTCACCGAAGCGAACGAGATGATGTCTAACCCCTTCGAATCGTTCTTCTGCAAATTGGTCAGGGCCAGCGGATGCGAATAGTCCTGGGCACCGTACAGCCAGTAATCGCCGTTGTCGTCGTAGACCGGGAAGATCGGGTTGCGCCAGTAGGCCAGTCCGCCGTTGTTGTGACGCTTGTTGCTGGTGATGTTGGCGCTGGCCTTCATGCGCAGGTTGTCCAGCAGCTTGTGCTCGACCGAGAAATTACCGCCGTATTTGCGGTAGGTGTCCTCGATGTACATGCCGTTGTCGAGGTAGTAGTTGGCGCTGGCCTGGAACATCGTGCGGTCGTTGCTGCTCTGCACCTGTACGGTGGTGTTGTTCGACACGGGCGTCGGGCGGAAGACCAGGTCGTCCCAGCGCGTGTTGGTCGTCCAGGTCGTCTGCAACTCCGCAATCGAGGGATAATAGACGCCGTTGGCATTGGTCGCACCGATGTAGGTCGGCGTCAGTCCGGCGTTGATGCTGCTTTCGTTCGAGAGCATCGCCATCAGCACGGGATCGCGCCAGAGGTTCAGCTCGGAGCTGAATCCCGAAACGGTCGTCTGCTGGCGCAGCGTGATGCGCGTCACGTTCTCCTGCGCCTTGCGCGTGGTGATGAGGATCACGCCGTTGGCGCCGCGCGAACCGTAGATGGCCGATGCCGAGGCATCCTTGAGCACCTCCATCGAAACGATGTCCTGCGGGTTGATTTGTTTCAGGTCGCCGGCATCGCCCCAGGGGAATCCGTCGATGACCACCAGCGGAGCGTTCGAACCGTTGAGCGACGAGTTGCCGCGGATGCGGACCGTCGACGAGGCGCCGGGGTCCTGCGAGGAGTTGACCACCTGCACGCCGGCCACGCGGCCCTGCAACAGCCCGTCGATCGAGTTGGCCGGGATGTCGGTGAGTTTCTCGGCCTTGACCGAGGCCACGGAACCCGTCAGGTCGCTCTTCTTGACCTGTCCGTAACCCACGACCACCACTTCGTCCACGGCCGTGGCCTCCTCGACCAGCACGATGTTGAAAGAGGTGCGGCCGCCGACCTCCACCGTCTGCGTTTTATAGCCGATGAAATTGACGGCAAGGCGGGCGTCCGAAGCCACTCCGGTCAATGAAAAGGCTCCGTCGGCCCCGGTTGTGGTTCCTTTCGTCGTGCCGACGACGACAACCGACGCGCCCGTTACGGCGGCGCCGTTCTGATCCACGACCTTGCCCGTCACGGTCATGCTCCGTGATGCGGACTGGGCGCGGACGTCTCCCGTCCCCCACAGGCAGACCGCCAGCAGGGAGAGAACGATCAGGTAAAATTTCATTTTCATAAGTTTTAGATTAGAGTAGTTTATTGATACGGTCCGGGGCGGTTCCGGGAACTGCACCGGACACTGCAAAGTAACATGCTGCTACGGAAGAACTGTTTTAGAAAATCGCTGATTGATTATACTTTTATGAAAACAAAGCGCAAATGGGCTATTCGCAACGGCATTTCTCCGTCAAATAATTTAATAATTCCTCCAGCCGGCAGGTTGCAACGCCTACATATTTGTCCGCTCCGCCGTAATAGACGTACAGCACGCCGTCGACGACCACATTGCCGGTCGGGAAGACGCAATGGCTGTAAAAACCTTCGGTTTCATAGAAAAATTCGGGTTCGAGGATCGGTTCCGGCGTCCGGGCCAGCACCCGCAGCGGATTCTCCCGGTCGAGCAGCAGCGCCCCGACGCGGTATTCGGCCGTGCCTCCGTCGGCAACCCCGTGGTAGAGCGTCAGCCACCCCGCCTCGGTCAGGATCGGCGGCGTGCTTCCGCCGATCTTCTCCTCCCAGGTTCCTTCGCGGCCGGCGATAAGCAGATGGCTGGGCTTGTCCTCCCATGCCAGCAGGTCGTCGGAGAACTTCAGCCAGATCGAAGGGTATTTCACCCCGTAACGTTCGCCCACGAACTGTTTGGGACGGTGCATCATGGCGAACTTCCCGCCGATCTTGCGCGGGAACAGCACCGCATTCCGGTTAAACGGCAGGAACGGATTCTCGATTCTGGTAAATGTCTTAAAATCCGTCGTCTTCGCCATACCGATCGCTGCGCCGTAGAAATCCTGACACCAGATAATATAATAGGTATCCTCCACCTTCACAAGTCTCGGATCATAAGCGTAGACCGGCATGAAGGACTCACCGTTCTCGTCCACAAAGTTAATCTTGTTTTCCTCAAAATTCCAGTGGATGGCATCCTTGCTTCTTCCCAGATAGATATACGGAATTCCGTTCGTCTGTTCTCCGCGGAAGACGCCGATGAACTCATCCCCGTACGGCATCACCGCACTGTTGAAGATTCTCGCCACGCCCTTCACCGGATTTCTGCCGATGATCGGGTTCTCCTTGTATCTCCATACCGGTGCTCCGTTTAACTCCGCCGGGCACTCCTGCCATGGCACATTCGGTACTTTGGGGCTGATCATTTTATATTTGCTCATAACTTCTACCTCTTTCTGCCGCCGCCGCGGCTCATTTTTCTATGATGACCGTATTTATTCATTCGCTTTTAAAAATGCAAGATTCTTCTCGATGAGACCGCACCGCTGTGCCACACACTCCACCGATCTTCCCGGATCGGACGGCGTATGGAATACATAGTCCACCAGCTTCTCCACCGTCGTGGTCGCCACATGCATCCGTGTATCCGAGGATGCGTAGTAAATAAACACCTCGTTTTTCTCATTGACGACCGCTCCGTTGGTGAATACCACATTGCTGACATCCCCGACGCGCTCCTCTCCTCTCGGTCCGATCAGAAGCCCGGACGGCTCGGCAATCACTTTCGACGGATCTTTTAAGTCCGTTGCAAACGCATAGATAACATAACGCAGTCCCGCTGCCGTGTTGCGCACACCGTGAGCGATATGAATCCATCCCTTTTCCGTCTTGATCGGCGTCGCACCGGCTCCGTTCTTCGCCTCCGTGATCGTGTGATACTTGCGCAGACTCGTCATTTTTTCCTCATCGATCACAGCGTGTGTGATGTCCTCGCAGAGACCGAATCCGATGCCTCCGCCGCTTCCCGTCTCGATAAAATCATCCATCGGTCTCGTGTAAAACGCATATTTGCCGTCGACGAATTCCGGATGCAGCACCACGTTTCTCTGCTGCGGGGAACGCAGCGTGACGAGGTTCGGCAGGCGCTCCCAGGTCTTTAAATCCTTCGTGCGGACGATTCCGGCTGCCGCCACTGCCGCCGAGAGATCGCTCACACTCGTATCCTTTGACTCGGAGCAGAACACGCCGTAGATATAACCGTCCTCATGCTTCGTTAAGCGCATATCGTAGACATTCGTCTCCTCAGGGCAGGTATCCGGCAGAAGAATCGGGTAATCCCAGAAACGGAAACCGTCGATTCCGTTGTCGCTCTCCGCCACGCCGAAGAAAGACTTTCTGTCATTCCCCTCGATGCGCGCCACCAGATAATATTTCCCGTTCAGCTCGATCGCTCCGGAGTTCATCACGGCGTTGATGCCGAGACGCTCCATAAAGTACGGATTGGTGTCCGGGTTTAAATCGTACCGCCAGGTCAGCGGAATATGCTCTCTTGTGAGAACCGGATACTCGTAACGGTCAAATACGCCGTTGTAAAAATCCGATTTCTCGTTTTTCCGTGCAAGCAGTTTTTCCTGCTTTTCTTTTTCTATATAATATCTCTCATGCAGCATAACCAATTCTCCTCAATTTTCCTTGATGCGTCCCAGTACCTCGATACACATGCGCCCGTTGTGATACGGACATTTCCACGGCTCCACGATCGGCCGGTCTAAAATCGGGCTTCCGTCCTCATACACTTCCCAGTACCACTCGCTTCCCCTGCGAGGATCAATGACGTGTTCTTTGATGAACTGCCACTCCGCCAACGCCGCATCCCGGTACTCCGAATGATCCGGCATCTGTTCACAGGCATTTAAAAATCCGACTACTGTCTCCGCCTGCACCCACCATACACGGTGTGTATTGACTACGCCCCTGTCACACTCATTTGCCAGGGAGTGTCCGTCAAACGCCGTCTCATAAATATGTGCCGCAAGCGCCTGTGTAATCGGAACAATTTTCGCCTCATACGCCTCATCGCCCAGCACCTTGACGCCGCGGTCCAAAAGCCACGCTGTCTCAATGTCATGCCCGTAGGAATGCAGATCTAAGATTGTGTGATACCCGGCATCGAAAAACACTTCCTGTCTCCGCTTCGCCGGATTGTATACTTTCTCTGCAAACACATCCATGATCCAACGGAGGCGCTCCCCCACGGTCTCATCCCGCGACACACGGTACAGCTCCGTGTACGCCTCAAAAACATGAAGCAGGGTGTTCATCGTCTTATCTGCAAGCACGCCGTTCTCCGACAGCTTCTCGTTGGATTCCGGCTGGAACTCTCTGGTAAAAGCCTCCAGGTATCCGACCTCATCCGTACACTTCTCTTCGATCAGGGAAAAGAGCTGCTTCGCCAGTGCAAGCGCTTCCTCGTCGTGCGACGCCTCATAGTAGGAGGACAATGCATAGATGCAAAACGCCTGGTTGTAGGTGTGCTTTGTCGTATCAAGCGGTGTCCCGTCATAGTTTAATGACCAGTAGATGCCGCCGTACTCCCGGTCGATGCAGTGCTCTTTCAAAAAGACGTAGCCGTGTTTTGCTTCCTCCAAGAGCGCCTCTCCGGTATAGCCTGCGCTTCTACAGTCTTCCTCCGTAAAAAGTCCCTTTCGATATGCCGTGTAGGCATTGGAGAAAAACCATGTGATGCGGCTGTTTAAAATGCATCCTTTTTCCGCTTTCTGATCCAGTGCAAGATCATAAGACAGCCAGCCGTAATAGCCGCCGTAAGTGTCGTCACGCAGTGCACGCCAGAAGGGAATGATATGTGTGAGAAGTTCCGTTTTAACTTCTCCTCGCATGCTTTCTAATGTTTCCATCGCTGTTCCTCTTTTCCTGTAATCAGCCCTTGACTGCGCCTGCCGTAATGCCGCTGTAGATCTGCTTCTGGAATACGATAAACACGATGAGTGCCGGCAGCAGGGAAATGATAACACCTGCACAGATCAGGTTGTACTGGCTTCCAAGCGGTCCGGTAAAGGTATAGAGGGAGATCGCCATCGTCTTTAAGTTTTCCTTGGTCAGATACAGGTTTGCCGAATAGTATTCGTTGTACACGCCCACGCCCTTTAAGATGCAGGCGGTCACAATTGCCGGCTTTAGCAGCGGAAGCATGATCTTCCAGTAGATCTTCCAGTAGGACGCTCCGTCGATGATTGCCGACTCATCCAGCGACACCGGAATATTTTCCATGTACTGGATAAAGATGTAGATGGAGATGACATCCGTTCCCATCATCATGATGATGTAGCCGTACAGATGATTGATAAAGCCAAGATCATGCATGATCTGGTAGACCGTTACCTGCATGGCAACACCCGGAAGCAGTGCCGCGAATAAAAACAGGTTGCGGATCAGCCCGTTGCCCGGGAACTGGAAACGGTTTAACACATACGCAAGCTGTGTACCGATGATGATGGCTCCGATCAGGACACAGACCATAACGATCACGGAATTCACGAATGCCCTTCCCATGTTCGCACGCTGGAACGCTTCCACAAAGTTGTCAAAATTGAACCAGTTCTGCGGCAGTGTCATAACATTCGTCGTCTTATACTCTTCCTCCGTCTTGAATGCAGTGATGACGCAGGAAATAATGGGAATCACGGCGACAAAGGAAAAAAACACAAGCGATACATATTTAAAAATGATCCAGATAATGGCTCCTGCCGAATACTGTTTTCTGCGCTTTTTCATTTACATCACCCCCTTTGCTGCTTTTTTCGCCGCTCTCTGTTCTTTGTGAAACTGTTTCAACCGCTTTCTCTCTTCCCTGGTCATGACTTCATCGTCCTGATCCGCATTGCGGTATACATATTTAAAGAACAGTTTCTGTAAGATCGTACATGCGAAAATGATAAGAAGTAACACAACCGCCATCGCCGACGCGAGTCCGACCTTCTGGCTGGTATGTGCAATATTGTTCATGTTGATAAAATACGTTGCCGTTCCGTTGGAACCTCCGGTAATTACGAACGGCTGCTCGAATGCGCTCAGTGCTCCTGTGATGGATAAAATCACATTCAGCGTCACAATCGTCTTGATGCTCGGCAGTATGATATGTACAAACTGCTGAAATTTATTTGCACCGTCCAGCTCCGCCGCCTCGTACATCTCGGAATCTACAGACATGATCGCTCCGATAAAAAGCACCATGTTGTTGCCGAAATATCTCCAGACAGAAGTTGCAACCAGTGACCAGTTGTTGATCTTCTGATCGCGCAGCCAGTACGGAAGACTATCCAGTTCAAATCCAAACCATCCGAGGATGGAATCGAATACAAATCCTCTTGTGTAAAAATATTTAAAGATAAATCCGATCGCAATACCGCTGATCAGATACGGGAAAAACATCAGTCCCTTAAAGAGATTGCCTCCCCTTGTCTTAAAGCTCAAAATCGTTGCAAGGAACAGCGCAAGCGCAAGCTGTACCACCGAACCTACCATGTAGTAGAGGCTTAACCACAGGGATGCGAAAATATCCTTGTTGCGGAATACCTCGATATAATTCTTCCAACCCACAAATACCCGTTTATCTACCGGCGTGGAATATTTCATTTTGTAAAAACTGAACTTCACCATTTCAGCAAATGGCACATAGGTAAATGCTGCCAACAGCACAAGCGGAATTATGGTAAATGCCAGTATAATCAGTGTCTGCTGCCCCTTCCTGCTTTTTGCCCACTTCAGGAATCCACGCCTGGCTGTTTTATTTTCTACTTTCTTTACTGATGTCGCCGCCATATCCAACCTCCATCTTTTTCACCCTGTTTTTAAAATAACGGGACCGGAAACAGATCTCTCATTCCGGTCCCGTCTGTGCATGATGTCTTATTTATTCTGCCGTCACGCCATTGTCTTCCTGTGCCTGTGTCCACTTCTCATTCCACTCAGCCATGATGTCATCGTAGGACATATCACCGTTAGAAGCATGCTCAATGATCTCCTGAACCTTCTCTTTTCCGCCTGCATTGATGTTCAATCCGGAATCAGCGTTCAATGCATTGAGTAAATCTTCCTCGCCCTCTAATGCGGACTCGTCGGATACAAATGTCACATCACCGAACTCTGCGTATGCATCCGGATAATCGTTATCGTCTGCAGCGATCGGGATACCGCCCTCGTTGTATGCAAAACCGGACTCTTCTGTCATCCATTTTACGAATACCATTGCTGCTGCCTGATGATCTGCATCCGATGCCGCATTGATACCGAAGCTGTAGTCAGCGCCTGCGGAAGCATACTGCTTGCCGTCGATCGTGATGGGGAATGGCATGTAGCCGATGTCCTCGCCGTGAGAATCAGCGTCTACCATCTGGGAATATGCCCAGGAGCCAAGTACCATGGTTGCGATCTCGCCTCTGTTGATCATGCCCTTGGAATCTTCCCAGGAAGTTGTGGTGAAGTCATCCTCTGTCAGTCCGTCTGCCACTGCATCGTAGAGCACCTTGTACAGTGCATATGGATGTGTGCCATCGCCGTAATCCTGGAACGGATCCTTTGTGTGAAGAAGCTTCTGGTTCATGTAAGTAGAATCACCGGTTGTCGTACCTGCGATCTGTCCGTCCCACTGCTCCATCGGCCATCCGTCTGCGTAGTTCGTGTAGAGCGGAATGATGGAAGAATCGTAATCCTTGATCGCCTGCAGTGCCGCGATGAACTCATCCGGTGTCTTCGGTGTCTCTGCAACGCCGGCCTCTGTGAAGACTCTCTTATTGTATACAACACCCTGTGCATTACCGGTAGAAGGAACACCGTATACCAGTCCGTCGTAATCCCAGGTATTTGCGAACTTAATCTGTCCTTCCATCTCATCGAGTGTGCCGTACGGCAGGAAATACTCACTTAAGTCTGCCTTGTCAACTGCCGGGATCATCATGATGTCGCCCCAGTCACCGCTCTGTAAGCGAAGCAGGGAATCATCGGAATAATTGGTATCCGTCTCAACCTCTACGGTGATGTTCGGGTACATCTCATTGAAATCAGCAATGTAAGCTTCCCAGTTCTTTCCCGGATAGCTGTCCTCGGACATATCGGTTCTCTGGTTGAATACATGGATGGTTGTCGTGATGTCGGTGTAATCCTCGCCCAATTTGATGCCTGCGTAATTCAGATCGCCGTCTGCTGCCTGTGCACCGTCCCCACTCTCGGTTGCCGTCACACTTCCTGTTGTCGCATCATCTGATGATGCGCTGCTGTCAGATGAACTGCTGCCGCATGCTGCCATGCTCAAAGTCATTGCTGCAACCAGGCTGACTGCCAGAACTTTTTTCAACTTCATAATAAAAATCCTCCTTTTTTATAGCTCGTTTTGTAGCTTAATTTAATTATATATTTTTTCTATTTTTAGTCATCATATATTATTGCATAATATATGATTTTCTTGCGTTTTTCTGCATTTTCCACATGTTATACAAATTTTGCATCCACTTTTTAGTCATTTTTCATATTTTTAGTCTCTTCTTTTCCTTTCTTTTTTCTCTTATTTTAATTTTAATTACTTAATTTTTATTATTTTTTAACCTAATAATCAAGAAACCTATTGTATTGCCAAATAGTTCCGCTATAATATAGGATAGTTATGCAGAAAGGATCGATTCATATGGAACCAATCACGATCAAGGCACGCCTGAATCAGGCTTATCATTTTTCCGGGGCAGCCGGAAACGGCATCCGCTTTTCCGATCTTTCGGACGGTCCGGCTTTCATTTTCCGTGAGGACACATCGGCTGTGCACAACCGTTTTGTCCCTGCAGGGGGGTGCATCAGCTACGCGTCCCCCGTCCGTCTGACGCGGGATGCACTTCCGTACCTCCTCTTTCTCTATGTCGAATCCGGAAGCGGCACCTTAACGAATGCCGGCGACGCTGCGCAGAAGCCGGAATCCTGTCAGCTTGCGCCGGGGGATCTCATGCTTCTTCCGGATCAGACCGCATACCGGTTTTCCACGACGCATACCCCTTTTTGCTACCACTGTTTTTATCTGTCGACAGAGTATTTTTCGGAATATCTTCCGTTTTTGTGTGCGGACGGCAGCATTTTTCATATGAGCCGGACCGAGGTGGATGACATCGTATGGCGTATTCTGCCTTACCTCTCCCGCGAGCTGCTCTCCGATGAACCGGTTTCCTCGCTTCATCTGACCGCCATGCTCTCGCTTGTCCTGTCCTCCCTCGCCGCTTCCCGCCGCACCGCATCGACGCCTTCTCTTCCCGCGCATGTGGCACGCATGAAAGAGATTTTCGACACCGATTACGCACATTCCCACTCTCTCGCCGCGCTCGAGAGTTCTCTCGGTGTCAGCCGCTACCGGCTCTGCCATGATTTTTCAGACTGCATCGGTGTTCCGCCGATCCAGTATCTGAACCGCGTCCGGCTGAAAGCCGCACGCACGCTGCTGCGCACGACAACCCTCACCATCCGCGAGGTCAGCGCCGCCGTAGGGATTGAGAACACGACGCATTTTATCAATCTGTTCAAAAAAGATGCCGGAATCACACCTCTGCAATTCCGGCAGTCTTCCCTGCACTAACCTATATTTTTCTGGCTTTTACGCTGTCCTTTGTGACCATATGTCCCTCGACGATACAGATTCCCTGACGGTACGGTTCGCCCGCCATTTTCCTGATCAGCGTGTGAACCGTCTGTCTCGCCATCTCCTTCATATCCACCTCGTAAGTGGTGATCGCCACATCACAAAGTCCCGGGAAAAGATAATTGTCATATCCCACAACCGATATATCCTCCGGCACACGGTATCCGTGCTCATGCAGCCTGCGGATCAGAAAACTCGCCGTCAGATCACAGTTGCACACAAAAGCCGTCGGCATCTCCTTTGGCAGCTGCAACAGCCGGTCCATATCAATCTTGCCCGTATGGATGTCGCGGTCTGCGATCGTCCAGTCCCCCCTCACCGCAACGCCGTGCTCCATCATGGATTTCGTATACCCCAGATAGCGGTCCGTGATGGATCCCGTTGCAAGCAGGGTTCCCACATAGGCAATCTCCCTGTGTCCCATGTCGAACAGATAATTCGTCATGCGGTAGGCGCCGTAATAGCTGTCCGAAATCACCGCATCCGTATCTGCCTTCTCGTCACAGAAATCCATATACAGAAGCGGAATTTTTGCTTTTTCATTCAAAAAGTTCAGATATTCTCCCGTCAGGCGTCCGATGATAATCAGACCGTCCGCCTTCTGCTCCTGCACAAGCTTTGGCATCTCGCAGGCAGCCTCCATCTGCGCGCTGACCACTTCCATCAGCGTAAAACATTCCTTCGCCACCGCGCGCGTCACCACCTGCTGATACATCTGCAGATAAAAGGAATCATACTTATCCAGCCAGTGCTCGGCAATCAGCACACCGATATTATAGCTTTTTACCGCGTGTTCGCGCCGCCTGGCGGACGGCTGTTTGTATCCCATCTCATCGGCAAGCGTTTTTATCTTCTCCCGCAGTTCCTCGCTGACGCCTTTCTGTCCGGACAGCGCCTTCGATACGGTAACCGTACTCACGCCAAGCTGTCCCGCAATATCTGCCAGCTTTACCGCTTTTGCCATTTTTCCATCCTCCAACTACTGTTCATCAGACACCTCGGATAAGTGTATCAGTGCCGACTGGAAATCTCCCCACATCGCCGGAACATTCAGTCCCGCATGCAGGAGGGTATCTCCGCAGTACACTTCCCCCGTTGTCTCAACACGATATTTTTTCTTCTCATCAAGTCCCGGTATCCGGATCCGTCTGCTGTGCACATTCGGTCTGCCAAGCACCTGAACAAAGGTGATCAGCGCCTCCGACTGATCCTTTGCCACCACCTCATAACAGTCAAACGAATCATTCTGCGAATAGGAAGCGATCCGGTAATAGTCGCCGCTTCGCATCAGCGCATGATATTTATGGTACAGCGCCACCTGACCCGGAATTTTCGCCCGGTCTTCCTCCGGAAGCTTTGTCACATCCAGCTCGTAGCCGAACGTACCCGCCAGCGCCACATTTCCTCTGGTCTCAAACGGAGTCACGCGTCCCACTGTATGGTTCGGGCAGTCGGACACATGCGCGCCGATCGCAGAGAGCGGATACAGCAGCGCCGTCCCCTCCTGAATCTTTAATCGCTCGATGGCATCCGTGTCGTCGGAACACCAGATCTGCGGACTGTAATACAGCATTCCCGGGTCAAATCTCGCCCCGCCGCCGGAGCAGTTCTCGAGAAGCAGCTCCGGGAATTCGGTGATCAGACGCTCCTGCAATTCATAGACGCCCAGCACATAGCGGTGCAGCAATTCTCCCTGATTTTCGACCGGAAGCGCGCTGCTTCCCAGATCGGTCAGCTGCCGGTTCATATCCCACTTGACATAAGCGATGTTCGCGCTGCGCAAAATGGATGCCACACACTCATACGCATAATCCCGCACTTCTTTTCTGGAGAGATCGAGCACATACTGATTTCTCGACCGGCACGGCATTCTCCCCGGAAGGGCAATCGCCCAGTCCGGATGCGTCCGGTACAGCTCCGAATCCGGCGAGATCATCTCCGGCTCAAACCAGATGCCGAACTTTAATCCGATCTCATTCACCTGATCGACCAGCCGTTTTAATCCACCCGTAATCTTCTGCTCGTTTACCTGCCAGTCGCCGAGACTTGTGTTGTCATCGTTGCGGTGGCCGAACCATCCGTCGTCCATGACCAGCATCTCGATTCCGGATTTCTTCGCCTCTCTCGCAATCGCAAGCAGCTTCTCCGTGTCAAAGTCAAAGTAGGTTGCCTCCCAGTTGTTGATGAGCACCGGGCGCTCCCTGTCCTTATACGGGCTGCGGATCAGATGCTTCCGGTAGAGATCATGCAGCGTTCTCGTCATCCTGCCAAGCCCGGCATCCGAATAGGTCAGCACAACCTCCGGTGCCGTAAATGTCTCCCCCTGCTTTAATTCCCACTTAAAATCCTGCGGATGAATTCCCAGCACCACGCGCAGGGAATCAAACTGGTTCTTCTCCACCTGCGCCAGGAAATTGCCGGAATACACAAAATGGAATCCGTACACGCGCCCCTGCTCCTGTCCGGCGTTTGCGGACACCAGCGCCACGAACGGGTGCTCCTGATGGGAAGATTCACCGCGGCAGGAGCCAACAGACTGTTTTCCGTAGCCGATCTGGCGGTATTCGATCTGTCGCTCTCTCGCCCAGGAACCATGCAGCGTCAGCATCCGGTAATCCTCCGCGTCAAGATCCAACGCCGTAGAAAATACCTTCGTAAGATACACCGGTTCTTTGGCATGGTTCGTCACGCGCACGCTCCGCGTAATGACATCCACGTCATAAAATGCCGTGTAGTACAATGTGACCGTAAGATCCAGCACTTCATCCGCCAGCACAATCTCAAGCGTCTCACACTCTTCTTCGCTGCCGAACGTGGCCGGAAGTCCCGGAAGTCCCGGTTTGCCCGCATAGATCTTATGCTCCCTGTAAAGCGGCTGCACCGCCGTATTGCCGTTTTTGTCCGATACGGAAATCGCACTCTCCCTGTAATCGCCGACGCCGTGCCCCGGATACTCCATCGGAAACGCATCCAGAAAAGAGCTCCGGTCGCGGTTGTTCTGTGAAGGAACAAACGGTGCCTCCCCGGTGCGCATCAGCGCACGGACGTCATAGTCCGTGATCTTTGCGCCGTAATAGATATGTCCCAAAAACTTTTCTTCATCCACGATACCGATCAGATAACTGGTATGTGGTGTATCCAGTTTAAAAACCCGTTCTTTTTCGTAATAATGAATTGCTCCCATGTCATCTCCCGCTTCTTATTTCAACAGATCTTCCTTCAATGCCGCAAGCTTTGCATCCGCATCCGCAAGGGAGGTTCCCTTTACGCCAAAGTAGTATTTGATCTTCGGCTCCGTTCCGGACGGGCGCACACAGCACCACGCATTGTCGGAAAGTTCATAATAAAGTACGTTGGATGCCGGCAGTCCGGTCTTTGTCACCTCGCCAGTCACAAGATCCTTTCTGGTGTCCTCCTTGTAGTCGCGCACTGCCAGTACCTGATGACCGCCCAGCTCCTTCGGCGGATTCGTGCGGTACTCACTCATCATCGACTGGATCTGTGCCGCACCGTCGATTCCCTTTAAGGTCTTTGTCTCCAGTCCCTCTCTGTAGTAGCCGTACTTCTCATACATATCCAGCATTGCATCCCACAGGGTCTTGCCGTGCTTCTTGCACCAGGAAGCCACCTCGCAAAGCATCATGACCGCCACGCACGCATCCTTGTCTCTCGCGTAGGTTCCTGCCAGGCAGCCGTAACTCTCCTCCAGTCCGAATACATAGTGATACGTATGCTGCTGCTCGAAGAACTTGATCTGCTCTCCGATATACTTAAATCCGGTCAGCACCTCGATCAGCTTCACGTTGTAGGCTGCCGCAATCGCTTTTGCCATATCAGTCGTCACGATCGTCTCCACGAGCGCCGGGTTCTCCGGCATGGTTCCCATCGCCGTCTTCTCTCTTAAGATGTACTCTGCGATCAGCATACCGGACATATTTCCGGTAAATGTCACATACTCGCCGGTCTTTGTGTCCTTGCAGTACACGCCAAGACGGTCTGCATCCGGGTCTGTCGCGAGCACGATGTCCGCATCGACTTCTTTCGCCAGCTTTAACGCAAGCTCAAATGCCTTCGGAGACTCCGGGTTCGGGTAGGATACCGTCGGGAAATTACCGTCCGGCAGCTCCTGCTCTTTTACCACGTACACCTGCTCGAATCCAAGCTCCTTTAACACGCGGCGCACCGGAAGGTTACCGGTTCCGTGGAGCGGTGTGTATACAATCTTAATGTCCTTCGCCATCTCCCTGATGACTTCCGGATGGATCGACTGCTTCTTCAGCTCCTCCATGTAACGGTCGTCGATCTCTTTTCCGATGACCTTGTAAAGTCCTGCGGCAACGGCATCTTCTTTCTTCATCGTCTTCACCTGGTCGAAAGATGTCACCTTCGCCACTTCCGCCAGGATATTCTTGTCGTGCGGCGGTGTGATCT
>ERZ826051.1163-NODE-1163-length-25531-cov-3.117365_pt1 | contig 25531 bp, 19 predicted proteins | sample MGYA00519928_ERZ826051 | MGnify/ENA primary metagenome ERZ826051 (study PRJEB31778, sample SAMEA3449219) | human gut metagenome | biome: human gut; feature: human-associated habitat; material: faeces | place: United Kingdom | collected 2010/2012 ...
TAAGGCAGACGCTCTCCCAGCTGAGCTAAGCGCCCGAATGGTGACCGGTAGGGGAATCGAACCCCTGATACCGCCGTGAAAGGGCGGTGTCTTAACCGCTTGACCAACCGGCCAGATTTTGGTGACCCATGTAGGCCTCGAACCTACGACACCCTGATTAAGAGTCAGGTGCTCTACCAACTGAGCTAATGGGCCGTAGTAATGTTGCTTATATAGAATACACGAAAACAAAGTATTTGGCAAGTATTTTTTGTTTTTTACGATGGAATTTTTATGGACTAAAAAATGCTTCTTTAACTAATAAAATTGGTTTAAAAAATAATTTATTAGTATTTAGTTTACAAGTAAGATTATTTTTGTTAGTATTCATATAAGTAATACTTTTTTAGGGGGGATATTTAAGTGAAAAAAAGAGGGTTTATATCAAAAAGACTGTTGGCGGTTGTTGTCCTTACTTGTCTGAGGATCAGCAATACGGCTTATGGCGCGGTATACACAGTGCCTGAGATCAACATACCTGATGGTAATGGCGATATGGCAGTGAGTATTACCGGCGGGACTAACAGCCTGGATCTTACAGCAGGCGGATTTGCTGGTGTTGAGACCGGCAATACGGTAGAGCGTGGGACGTATCAATCGGGGGACAAGATAGTAGACCTGTTTGCTTCTATATATCAGGAGGCATATACAGAATATAAAAGCGCCGATGATGCTTATCAAGCCGCCGCAGCAGCATATGACAGAGAACGCTCGCCTGAGACCGAAGCTGCCCGAGATGCGGCTAAAGCGGCACTGGAGCTTAAAGAAACGGCTTTGGTAAATGTCTGTAATGACCCGGGTAATAAGCTGGTAATGTCGGTTGACGATGTTAAGAACATCTTTGTAAACCAATCCAGTCAGGTTTTGTATTATTCTGAACAGCAAGCGTCTTATAAAGATGCTATCTCCGGGAAAGAGCTGCATATAGATATTAAAAAGAATATTGTTTATTCCGAAAATGATCTGGGCTTGCCGGATGGCGATATTTACATCAATTATGATAAGCCCGTAGCAGACCAGAAGCAGCATAATGATATGCACGTGGTAGAAGTAAGCGGCGGCAGCACTGTTTTAAATGTGGATGGTAACGACAATGCGGTTTATGATCTGCACGCTATTTCTAAAAATGGTTCTGGTGTCTTTGAGGTCAAAGACAGCGCGGAGCTTAATTTTAATACGTCGATTTCTTATAAAACAGGCGGCAATAACGATACGGGTAAATTATTCGATCGAGAGGCTAATAAGCAGTTTTCCTCCAATCTTATCAAGGGTGAAGTGACCTGGGGCGGGCATCTTACTACGCCCTTCGGCACTTTTGATATTATTGATGCTGCCAGCGCTAATGCCTATAACGACGCACTGATCAAGTACATCCAGTCTGATGAAGAAGTCCGTTTGCTGAATCAGGAGCAGGTACAGGCCTATTATGATCAGTGGGCAGGGAAGATGTACTCGGTGAGCAGGGGGACGGACGCCAGCTATACCTACAACTGGGATGAGAATCAGCTGCAGGAGATAGAAGACGCAGCGATCAAAGCCGGTGATATTGGTCTTACAGGTACTCAGAACAACTATTTTGTAGGCATCCATGATTCCAATTCGGTTATTAATGTCAAAGAAGGTGTGGTTATTGATGCTACCAACAGTGGCGGCACAGTGATCAAAGGCAACTTTGCTGATTCCGGTACCGGCGGCAGAAATACTCTAAACATCGACGGAACCATCAAAGGCTCTAATTCTAATGCTGTTAATGCTGTGAATATGGACGTCAACATCAGTACGACAGGAAAAGTTGAAAACGCCATCATTATCAATACCGGTACAATCGAAAATAAAGGTACTATTGCCAATACTACGATTAAAAATGGCGTTTTGAACAATTATAATAAGATCAATGGCTATGTCAGCGCCGAAAAGAGTGCTGTGACCAATAAGGGTGTCATCAGCGGCAACGTCAGCGGCAGCGACAGTACGCTGGATAATGATGATGCGGCAGTTATCCATGGTAACGTGGCTTTCTCGGGTGCGGATTCTGAGATCCTTAACGCCGGTACTATCAACGGCAGCGTCAGCGTCAGTAAGGGGGCGCAGGTTAATAACAGCAGTGATATCATCGGCAGCGGCAAAACGGTGGTGGCTGTCAGCAGTGGTTCCGGCTATGTCGGCGGCGCTGATTCCAATATCTATATTGGCTATGCCAATAAGGACCAGTGGGATGACCCGGCAACGCCAAAGGCCAGCGGCTCTAATATAGTCAGTGGCAACAGCCGGCCTTATACAGGTATCAATATCGAAAACGGCTCCTTTGAAAATGCAGGTACTATCTATCTTGCAGGCAGTCAGGTAGATGTTGTTGGTATCCGTATCACCGGCGATGCAGATTATAAGGATTATCAGAGTGCCGAGATCATTTTAAACAATGAGAACGATTTGGGCGGACTGGACAGAACCAATAATAATACGGCGATTTTGGTTGAAAATATCACTGATTATCAAAATAATCCTCTGGAAATCAACAGCAAGATAACGTTGAACGACGTTGGCGGAACAGGCATAGAAGTAAGAAATTATGCCGATGTTACTTTGAACAATGACATCAATTTAAATTCTGTGGGCGACGGCGTTACCTATGGTGCTTTTGTTGATGGTTCTTACAGCAAAGAAGGCGCTGTGGATAAGGGTGCGCCTAAATTTACTCTGGTCGACAGCAATATCAATATCAATGCTGACAAAGGGATCGGTCTGCATATACGTAATGGCGGCATGGCCGCTATCGAAGGTGATTCCACCATCCAATTCGCAGCTGATAAAAACAAACAGATCGGTGTGCTGCTGTCAGGTAATGTCAGCGAGTCTAATCTGGAATATAAATCGACTGAACAGCTGCTGGTCAAAGGCAATGAATCAGTGTTATTCAGGATCGAAAGAGGGGCGACCTTTGATGTGGATAAATTCTTATCCGAAACGCCGAATATCACTTTAGATTCCAATAATTCCAATAACTCGTCCCTGTTTGTCGTGACTGGAGGTGCTGCTTTAGGCAGTCTGGGCGCTTCTCAACTGAACATCAATGAAGCCAGGCTGCTGATCAGCGGTGAAAACAGCATGGGTATCAGGGTCGAAGGCGGAGCGGTAGCCAATATCGGCAAGAATACTGCTATCGAATTGAGTGGTAAAAACAATGTGGTGGCCAGGATTGATGGCTATTATTATGATCTGGACGGCAGCCATAACAATAAATATAACGGTAATTCCCAATTGACCAGCAGCCTGGAGCTGAGTAACAGCAACTTCTCAGGCGATGCGGAAGATTCGGTGGGTTATCATGCCTTGAACAGTGGCAGGCTGATACACGAAGGCAAGATAGATTTCAGCACTAACGGCAACCAGCTGATCGGCGTTTTGCTGACAGACGGCGGCCGCTTAGAATCCAAAAAGAATTCAGAAGTCAAAGTCAACGGTACGGCAGTCAAGATCATCGGCGATAAAGCAGTAGCTGTCATCAATAACGAAGGCGGCGGTACAGCACCGCTGATCCATGCTACTGACGGCACTGCGGCTTATTATCTGGCTGAAAATGCCAGGCTGAAGCTTACCGGCAGCGGGATGACCCAGGCCGATGGCACGGCGCACGGCGTTCTGATCGCTGAGAACTCTCAGAAAACTACTTTGGAAATGGATGGAGCTAAAATAACAGTGACCGGCGGCGGCAGTGGTATCGAAAATGCCGGCAGCGCCACGGCTATTACCCTCAAGCAGGCCGAGATCAACGTCAATGACGGCATCGGTATCCATTCGGCAGTAGGTTTTACGCCCAGTTCCGGCAGCCAAAGCGGTGTGATCAATGTGGAAGGCAACGGTACAGGTATTTTATTTGAAAATATGAATGGATCGATGACTGATAATGCCATTACCTTTACCCAGGCCAAGGATCTGGTAGTCAATGTTAAAGGGGCCAATGGCAAAGGCATTGTCGCCAATACCAGTAAGGCTGTTAATACGACCGGTTCGGTCAATGTGATCGATGCGAACGGTAATGCAGCCTTAGAAGTAAAAGGGACTACGAACAAGGTAGGCCAGGGTGGTAATCTGCATTCGGCAGCTCAGGAGAGGATCGTGAAACTGAGCAGTACAGTCAGCAGCTTTACAAATTCAGGCGAGATGCTGTTCGGCAGTTTCACCCAGAATGGTGACAACTATACTTTTGCGTCAGAAAAAGCTACAGATCGTATAGCGGTGGAGAAGACTGGGACCACTACCATTAACTTTACTAACAGCGGCAAGATCAACGGCGTTGTCAGATTGACGGCGGCAAACGGTACTCAGGGCAATATCGTTACTTTGACTGCCGGCAGTCAGGGCAATGAATTTATTACTGGCAGCGGCAACGACACTTTTAATGTAACAGGTATTATCGGCAGTGATACTGATAACGCATTGAAACAGTTCAACAGTCTGGACGGCGGCAGCGGCAGTGACACGCTGAATTTGGCAAGTTCTAACTATACGGTAAATAAGGCCGATACTATCAAAAATATTGAACAGATCAATTTGAACAGCAGCAGTAAATTAACTTTAAATGATGTTTTGCCTAATGGTACAGATACTTTTGTTATCAGCAGCAACAGCATCATGCAGTATAATACCAAGACTGATAAAGAATTTGCGCAGCAGGTTCAGGGTACAGGTCTGTTTACCGTTAAAGGTGACCCGTCCAAGAATGATCTGACGTTTGATTTTAAAAATAAGCAAAATAATTTTAATGGTACCTTTGAAACGATCAACGTCAGCTTTGACTTAGAAGGCGTTAATCAGCAGTCGCTGGTCAATGCAACGCTGAGAGGCAGTGCGGACAGTACGATCAACGTAGGTACAGGCACACAGAACGTGAAAGGTGTACATATGAACGGCGCCGATTTCGTTTTTGGTAATATCAACCCTGACGATGCTCACGTGACGAACGGCATCAGAGTGGCTGATGACAATATCAAGACCGAAAAACTGGAAGTCAGCGGCGGCAGAGTGGTTGCCGATGTTTCCGATGTCAAGAATCCTGCTGCTCCTTCTGAAGCGCTTGATGCAGGGAAAGAGTCGATCCTGAAGCATGACGATAATAATAGAAAAGAGCAGCTCATTCAGGCTAATACTGTTACGCAAAACGGCAGTATAACTATTGTCGATAAGGATGGCAATGCTCTGGCTCCGACATCAACTGTAGCAGTGAACCAAAAGGGTACCCAGGTAGCCAATGCCAAATACGGTATCGATGCTTATGTTGAAACCGGTGAAGCAGCAGGCAGTTATAAGAACGGTTTATATGCAGTAGTAGGTTTGACGGAAATCGAACTGCTGGAAAAAGAAGAAAATGCCAACAATGCTTTGCGGCTGAATGCTTTTGGTGAAATTGACGAAGATGCCCGTACTTTGACCGCCAAGCTGACCGGTGACGGTGATGTTGTGGCTACCGGCGATCAGGAAATCATTTTGAAAAACGGTAACAACAGTCATACCGGCAAGACTATCGTCGATGCTAACGCAGCTTTGAAAACCGGCTCCAGCGGGTCCCTTGGCGCGACTTCGGAATTAGTGCTGCAGGCTAACAGCAACACTGATCTGAACGGTCAGCAGGAAACAGTTGGCGCGCTGACAGCCGCAGCCGGTTCGGTACTTGACCTGAACGGCGGCGCTTTGACGATCGGTACGGTGCAGAACACCGGCAATAAGGATTCCTACAGTAACGGCAGCTTAAAAGGCAGCGGTACTTTAAATGTTGAAGATACTAATCTGTATGTTTACGGCGCCAACAATGATCTAAGCGCGGCTGTCAATAATAACGGCACCAGCCAGATCTTTGTGGAACAGGGCGACAGCCTGGGTACTGGTGTGATCTCATTGTCGGATACCAGCAAGCTGATCGCCAATATAGCGGGTGATACCAGCTTTACCAATACCTTTGCTACCGGCGACGCTACAGCTACGCTGGTCAAAAACGGCAGCGGTACGCTGACTTTTGATGCCGATCAGGCTGCTTATGAAGCTAAAACAGAAATGAACGGCGGTAAACTGGTCTTTGACGGCGGCGATGTTGCTTCGCAGGAGATCGACATCAATGGCGGACTTTTGAGAGCTAACGAGGGCACTCAATTTGCCGGTGTAATCAATAACAATGCCGTGATGGTAGCGTTGAAAGATACCCGTGTCAATAATGATTTCCATAATACCGGCGCTTTGTATGTGGGTCATAATATCGGCGATACTGTTGCTAACGGCGACAAAGTCTATGTCGATAACTACGAAGGCGCAGCAGGCAGCAGTCTGCATTTCCTGGGCCAGCTGGGCGATGATAATTCCACGATCAATAATCTGGTCATTGAGAATGATTCGACCGGTGAAAGCCTTGTGTATGTCAGAAATTCTGACGGCATGGGCGGGCAGACCAGCCAGGGCATCAAGCTGATCGAGGTCAAAGGCAATTCTGATGCAGAATTTATCGCCGGTGACCGGATCATAGCCGGTGCCTATACTTATGAGCTGCAAAGAGGCGACAGCCTGGGCAACAATATGAAGGACTGGTTCCTGACCAGCCGCCTGTCGCAGGAGCCGCTGGCATATTATGCTAACTATCTGGCTGCTAACGATGTGCTGGATCTGCGTTTGCAGGATCGCACAGGTTCCAAAGAATTTACGGAATACCTGAAGGACGGCGAAGAAGAAAAGGCTGAAAGCCTCTGGGCTCGCAGCGTTTACTACAAAAAATCCTATTGGGATGACGATAAATTCAACAAAACCAGCGCCAACAGCAATTATTTTCAAATGGGTTATGACGTTGCCCAGTGGAAAAAAGCTAATAACCGCTTCCATGTAGGCGTGATGGCCGGTTACTATAACGGCAGTAACTCTATAAGCGGCGTAGAAGATACTTCTACTTCCGGTAAAGTCGATCTTTATACAGCCGGTATCTATGGTACCTGGCTCAAAAACCACAACGACAAGGAACAGACTTATCTCGATACCTGGGTTCAGTATATCTGGGGCGATAATGAGATCAAGAACCAGCACATCAATGAAAAATATGATGTCAACGGTGTGGCGGTATCCTTCGAGGTCGGCCATTCCATGGAAGTTTCTCAGTCGGAAAACAAAAAGCATTATATCGAGCCGAAAGCACAGCTGATCTGGAGCAATCTGGAGCAGAAGACCTTTGACTGGGCTGTTAACAATAATAACGGCGCCGCTGTCAACAGTTTCAAACAGAAAACAGATTATCAGCTGATCAGCAGAATGGGTATCCGTTTGGCCAGCAAGACCAAAGCGGACCCGCTGAAGAAAAAATATTCCAATTCCTTTGCCGAGCTGAACTGGCTTCACTATTTCAAAGACTATGAATTCTCGGTCGGCAAGGACCAGCTGGAAATGGGTATCAAAGATAAAGCGGAAATCAAAATCGGTTTGGAAAAACAATTCAACAAAAATTGTTCGATCTGGGCCAACGGCTTTATCCAGGTCGCTGAAAACAGCTACCGCAATGTGGGCGCTCAGTTAGGCGTCAAGTATACGTTCTAAAGCGTTACCGGGGATTACCGGACTGAAAGCACGTTCCTGTCACAGGAACGTGCTTTTTGGTTTTGGGGTGGTGAATCGTGACCATACATAAAAACATTGCCAAAGATGTATACATGTGGAAAGGATTGACGCTGACGTGTTAAAGAAGGTAAAATAAAAACAGTTAGCTTGTTGAACTAAATGAAGGCTTCCCCTAAAAATTTTTTGGAGGATTAAAACATGAAATATGATATCGCAATTATCGGCGGCGGTCCGGCGGGCCTGTCGGCGGCTATTACTGCCAGCAGTAAAGGACGGAAGGTAGTGGTGTTTGAGGCTCACGGTTTCAGTCCCCGTCTGCGCAGTGTCGAGCTTATCACAGATTATATGGGCTGTCCCGATATTTCCGGCAATGAGCTGATGGACAGGTTCATCGAGCATGCACGCCATATCGGTGCGGAGATTATCGAAGAAAAAATAGTTTCATTAAAAGAGAAAGCCGGTTATTTTGAACTGGGTACGCCTAACAGCCAGTATAATGCCGATACGGTAATTCTTGCTACGGGTATTTCCCGTTCCAGCCTGCTGCCGGGCGAAAAAGAATTTTTAGGCCGCGGCGTAAGCTACTGCGCCAAAGTCGACGGCGCCGAATACAAAGGTAAGCGCGTTGCTGCGATCGCCACTGTTCCTGATGCGATGGAAGAAATAGAATATCTGGCTGATATCTGCAGTGAAGTAATTTTTATTCCCCGTTTTCAGGGCTTCGTAGCTCCAAAACGCAAAAATGTAACGGTGGTCCTGGATCAGCCGACTGATATTACCGGTACCGACAGAGTAACCGGGCTGCATACCACTGGTGAATTTTTCAGTGTCCAGGCAGTCTTTATGTTCCGTGCTTCTGATCCGCTCAACAGCTTTTTGCCGGGTCTGCAGATGCGCGGCCGTTCTGTTCTTGTCGACGACCAGGCTGAAACAAGCATCGAAGGCGTTTTCGCCGGCGGCGACTGCACCGGTCAGCCCTGGCAGGTCAATCGTGCGGCCGGTCAGGCTCAGAAAGCTGCTATCAGCGCGATCAATTATCTGGCCAAACGTGACGGTTTGATTGAAACTTTTAAAGAATACAGCTGATTTTAAACTGAATAACAGTGATTTTACGGGCACGCCGATGTTCTTCGGCGTGTTCTCTTTCATATTATGGTAAATTGTGCTAAAATAAAGTTTACGAAGTAATTCAACATTTGGAGGAATGAATAATGTTAGATATGAAATTTGTTAGGGAAAATCCTGAATTGGTTATGGACGCTATGCGTAAGCGTAACGCCAATGTGAACCTTGACGAATTTTTGGAATTGGAAAAGAAACGCCGTGAATTGACCCTGCAGGTCGAGGCTCTTAAAAGCCAGCGCAACGCAGCTTCTCAGGAAATCGGCAAAATGAAAAAAGCCGGTGAGAATGCAGATGCGCAGATGGCCGAGGTCCGTGCCCTGGGTGATAAGATCGCGGAAGATGATAAAGAGCTGAAGGATATCGAAGCCAGATTAAAAGAAATTCTGATGACGATTCCGAATATGCCGGCAGCAGATACACCTGTTGGCAGCAGTGATGCCGATAATCCGGTAGTGCGTACCTGGCACGAACCGGCTAAATTTGCTTTTGAGCCTCAGGCTCATTGGGATATCGGCGAAAAATTGAATATCCTCGATGTTGAACGTGCCGGCAAGGTTTCCGGCGCCCGCTTTACTTTTTACCGCGGACTCGGTTCCCGGCTGGAACGTTCCGTAATCAATTTCTTTCTGGATATCCATACCGGTGAAAACGGCTATACGGAATTTTTCCCGCCGTTCATCGTCAATAAAGACAGTATGCAGGGAACAGGCCAGCTTCCTAAATTTGCTGAAGATATGTTCAAACTGGAGGGGCTGGATTATTACCTGATCCCTACTGCCGAAGTTCCGATCACGAATCTGCACCGCGACGAAATTTTAAGCGGCGACGATCTGCCGCTGTATTATACTGCCTACAGCGCCTGCTTCCGCGCTGAAGCAGGCAGTGCCGGCCGCGATACCCGCGGTCTGATCCGTCAGCATCAGTTTAATAAAGTAGAACTGGTAAAATTCACCAAGCCGGAAGATTCCTGGGACGAATTGGAAAAACTGACGGCTAATGCCGAAAAGGTGCTGCAATTATTGGAACTGCCGTATCGTGTCGTGCGTCTTTGCACAGGTGATATTGGGTTCAGTTCTGCTGCAACTTATGATTTGGAAGTGTGGCTGCCGGCGGCTAACTGCTATCGTGAAATTTCTTCCTGCTCCAATTTCCTTGATTTCCAGGCTCGCCGCGCTAACATCCGTTTCCGCCGCGACACTAAATCCAAACCGGAATTCGTACATACCCTGAATGGTTCAGGTGTGGCGGTAGGACGTACTGTTGCCGCTATTCTCGAGAATTACCAGCAGGCAGACGGCAGCGTTATCGTGCCGAAAGTCCTGCGGCCTTATATGGGCTGCGACGTTATCGAAGCACCTAAAAAATAAGTAGTTTTTGCAAACCCCTGCTTTTAATAAGCGGGGGTTTTCCATATTTAGGTATTTTGTGTTGTCAAATCAGCATAGATTACTATATTTAGTAGTGACTTATTTAGTAAAAAAATATTAAAAATCCTAAAAAACCAGTAAAATTTTAGTAAAAACAGACGTTAAGCGTGATTATCACGGTTTTGCCTGAAACTCCTCAAATTTTTTTCAATTTCTTTCATTTTCCTATTGTACTTTCAGTAATTTGTGGTAAAATCATATGAGTAAAATCAATGCTAAAGCAAGGGGAGAGTGGATATGAAGAAGGACATCTTTTTTCAACTTAGTCAAAATGCTGCAGAAAGGCTGGCAGAGCGCTTTGGAACGCCGCTGCTGGTACTTTCTTTAGAACAAATAGAAAAGAACTATCGCTTTTTGAAAAAGCACTTGCCGCGTGTGCAGCTTTACTATGCGATCAAGGCCAATCCGCATCAGCGGATCTTGGAACTGCTGCGTGACCTGGGTTCCTGCTTTGATGTTGCTTCTGACGGCGAGATCAGAACTCTGGCAGCAATGGGTATTGACGGCGAGCGTCTGATTTACGCCAATCCTATCAAAACCGGCGGCGGTCTGCAGGCCTGCTGTGACGTCGGTGTACATAAAATGACTTTTGACAGCGAAAGTGAAATCGTAAAAATGGCACAGGGCTGCCCCGGTGCTACGGTGCTTCTGCGTATCCGTATCGACAATTCTTCCGCACATGTAGATTTGAATAAAAAATTCGGCGTAGGCCGCGAACGCGCAGTAGAACTACTGCAGGCAGCACAGGCTGTCGGTCTTGACGCCGCCGGCGTTTGTTTCCATGTCGGCAGCCAGACGATGAGCGCCGATCCATATCTGAATGCGCTTGATCTGGCCCGCGAGATTTTTGAAGAAGCTGCCGCTGCAGGGATGCAGCTGCGGATCTTAGATATTGGCGGCGGATTTCCGATTCCCGAACCCAAGGTGCGTTTTAATTTAAAAGAAATGCTTAAACAGATCAACGCCCGTCTGGACGAAGATTTTCCCAATGTAGAAATCTGGGCGGAACCGGGACGTTTTATGTGCGGTACGGCTGTCAACCTTATTACCAGCGTCATCGGTGTTACTGAACGCGGCGGTCAGCCCTGGTATTTCCTTGATGATGGTTTATACGGAACGTTTTCCGGCGTTATTTTTGACCAGTGGGACTTTAAGCTGATCAGCTTTAAAGAAGGAGAAGAAGTGGAAGCCACTTTTGCCGGTCCCAGCTGTGATTCGCTGGATATCATGTTCCGCGGCAAACTGACTGTACGCCAGGAGGTAGGCGATCTGCTGCTGGTTCCTTCCTGCGGCGCTTATACTTCGGCTTCGGCGACGACCTTCAACGGTTTCAGTAAAGCCAATTTTATCGTTTGGGAAGATTTAAAAGACGAAATCGAGCCGCAGCCGCAGGCTGCTATGGTTGGCTGAACAACAGAATATCTTTGCTCCGGCTGTTTGCAGCCGGAGTATTTTTATTGCGGTGAGCAGGCGGTTGCAGCGGTAGTTTGACGAAGCGTTACAATTGCTTGTAACGCCTTGCTGCTTGTGATAAAATGTAAAGATAACATGGATAAGTGTTTGTATTTATCGTGGAGGCTTTCTTTTGCAGGCAGATCAGAAAAAAATGCCGCTTGTAGCGGCCATGCTCAAATATAAAAAAGAACAGGTCTATCCTTTTCACACGCCGGGACATAAAGGCGGCCGCGGAATGGAACCGCTTCTGGCTGGCGAGCTGGGAGCAGGCGCATTGCAGATGGACGTTTCGCTGATGGCGGAGCTGGATGACATCCATTGTCCTGAAGGCTGTATTGCCGCAGCGCAGACCCTGGCCGCACAGCTTTACGGCAGCGACCGCTGTTTTTTTGCTGTTAACGGTACGACGCAGGCCATTCAGGCAATGCTTATGACTGCTGTCAAACCGGGCGGTAAAGTTCTTATTCCCCGCAATGCTCACCGCAGTGTTGCCGGAGGGCTGCTTTTAGGTGATCTGGAACCGGTATACGTATTACCGCAGTTTGATACGGTTTTTGGTATCAACACGCAGGTCACTGCCGGGCAGATCGACGAAGCTCTGCAAAAAGATCCTTCTATTAAAGCAGTGTTTCTGACCAGCCCTAATTATTACGGTCAGGCTGCTGATATTAAAACGATTGCTCAAATAGCCCATAAATATGGTGCTGCACTATTGGTAGATGAAGCGCACGGCCCGCATCTTGGCTTCAGCGAATTATTGCCGCCTTCGTCTATGGAGTGCGGCGCGGATGCCTGCGCGCAAAGCACGCATAAAATTTTGGGTGCTATGACGCAATGCTCGATGCTGCATGTGCAGGGCCGGCGCCTTGATTTAAAGCGGGCTGCTGATGTTATGAGTCTGCTGACGACAACCAGCCCCAATTATCTGCTGATGGCGTCTCTGGACGCGGCGCGTTTCCAGCTGGCGACAGGCGGCAGGCAGATGGCGGCACAGGCTGTGGCTGCGGCAGACAGATTGCGGCGGCTTTTACAGACCTTCAAGGGGCTGAAGCTGCTGACGGCTGATTGTGCCGGCAGTAACGGTATTGCCGGGTTTGACAGCACCAAGGTGACGGTCAATGTAGCCGCCTGGGGTTATACAGGTATTGAAGCCGGGGAAAAACTGCGGCAGGCAGGTGTTGCCGTAGAACTGACAGATGCCGATAACGTGTTATTTTTAGTTACCTATAGCGACGGCGGCGCTGATTATGATGCCGTACTCGCTGTGATACAACAGGTTTTTACCGAACTGGAAAAAAACAAAAAAACGCCGCGCCGTTTGACGGTCAGCCCACAGCTTCCTGCACCGCAGCAGGTGATGTCTTTACGGCAGGCCTTCGACAGCGCGAAGACCAGCATACCTCTGTGCCGTGCGGCCGGAAAAATCTGTGCCGAGCAGGTAAGCTTTTATCCGCCCGGCATACCGGTACTTTTGCCGGGTGAGCTGATTACGGAAGCGATCATCGCTTACTGTGAAAATATGAAAAACTTGAACCTGCCGGTCAGCGGACCCGCTGACGGCAGCTTGAGGGAAATACGAGTGGTGTTTTGATGAACAAAGGGTATTTTATCACATTGGAAGGCCCCGACGGCAGCGGCAAAAGCACGCAGCTGGAGCTGATCGCAGAGTACCTGAGGCAGAACGGACGAGAAGTTGTCTGCACCCGTGAACCGGGAGGCAGCGAAGCTGCTGAACGCCTGCGTCAGCTGGTGCTTGACCCGCAGCTGGCCATAGACGCGCGTACAGAAACTTTGCTGTATCTGGCAGCACGTGCTGATCATTTAGATAAGGTCGTGCGTCCGGCGTTAGCGTCCGGAAAAATCGTGCTTTGTGACCGTTTCAGCGATTCGACACTGGTTTACCAGGGCTTTGTTCGCGGTCTGCCGCTGCAGGAGCTGCTGCAGCTGAACACTTTTGCAACGGGCGGGCTGGAACCAGATTTGACGCTGCTGCTGGACGGAGACCCTCTGCTGCTTGCAGGCCGCAGGTCGCAGCGCGGTGTGACCGACCGTTTTGAAAACGAAGGACTTGCTTTTCAGCTCAAGGTAAGGCAGGGATTTGTCGAACTCAGTAAGGCCTATCCACAGCGGATCAGGGTCATTGATGCTTTGCAGGAACAGGAAAGCGTACGCGGCTGTCTGATCAGCGAGTTGGAGGCTTTACTTAAAGGGTAAGCGAGGAAAGGATGCCTATGTGGGACGATATTCTGGGACATGAACAGAATAAGGAATTTTTAGCCAGGCTGCTGCAGCCGGGTAACAGGCCGCATGCACTGCTTTTTTACGGCCCGGAAGGTATTGGTAAAAAGCAGCTGGCCTTGCGTTTTGCTAAAACATTCCTGTGCCAGAAGCCGGACGAACATCCCTGCGGCAGGTGCGAATCCTGCCGTCTGATCAATCTGGCAGAGCACAGCTTTGCCCATCCTGATTTTATTCTGGTGGAGCAGGAAGCTCCCGGGAAAGACCTGAAAATAGAACAGATCAAGGAAATGAGCAGGCAGGCCGCCTTTGCGCCTGCGCTTTCAAGCCATAAGGTATGCGTCATCGACGCTGCTGACAGGATGACGGTAGAAGCGGCGAACAGCCTTTTAAAGCTGCTCGAAGAGCCGCCGCCAAACTGGATGTTTATTCTGGTTGCGTCGCGGCTGGAACGCCTGTTGCCGACGATCCTTTCGCGGGTCATTCAATTACGCTTTGACCAGATACCCCTGGCACTGACACAGGAGGCTTTGAACAGGCTCGGGCTGGAACGCCCGGAACTGCTTGCCCGCCTGGCAGGCGGTTCGCTTGGCGCTGCTGTCAATTTGGCTGCTGCAGATGCCGTCAGCTATCGCGATCAGGCTTTGGAATTTCTGGAAGCCCTGCCGCTGGCGCAGCCCATGCGGTATGTAGCTTCGCAGCCATGGCTCGAAAGCTATGACAAACAGGGCGGTTTATTATTTACGGAAATGCTGCTGTTTTTAGCCCGGGACGTTTTGCTTTGGCAAAACGGACTGGAGGAACAGATTTATAACTGTGACTGCACAGATAGATTACGGCGTTTGACCGCCTCATGGCCCGCTTCGCATTTGAAGCAGGCGGCGGACATCGCCCAGCAAGCATATCAGGCCATCGAAAGCAATGCCGGCGCCAAGCTGGTTTTGGAAACGGTGGTACTTAAAACAGACATACTTCGGAAGGAGGAGAGATAGTGCCAACAGTTGTAGGTATAAGATTCAAAAAAGCAGGTAAAATATATTATTTTGATCCCGCTCTCAGCAGCGTAGCCCAGGGGGATCATGCCATTGTCGAAACTGCCCGCGGGGTAGAATACGGCGAAGTAGTAGTAGGGCCGCGCGAGGTCAGCGACAGTGAGGTGGTTTCGCCTTTGAAACCGGTGCTGCGCAAAGCTACTGATGAAGATGCCCAGAAAGTCGAAGAAAATATCGTACGCGAGAAAGAAGCTTTCAATATCTGCCTGCGTAAGATCACTAATCACGATCTGCCGATGCGTCTGATCGATGTGGAATTTACTTTTGACGTCAATAAAATCATATTTTATTTCACAGCCGAAGGGCGTATAGATTTCCGCGAGCTGGTCAAAGACCTGGCCGCTGTGTTTCGTACCCGGATCGAGCTGCGCCAGATCGGCGTGCGCGATGAAGCGAAAATGCTGGGTGGGATCGGCAGCTGCGGCAGGCCGTTGTGCTGCTCTACTTTTTTAGGTGACTTTGAACCGGTATCGATCAGAATGGCTAAAGATCAGAATCTGTCGCTGAATCCGGCGAAGATTTCGGGTATCTGCGGTCGTCTGATGTGCTGCCTGAAATATGAAAACCATATGTACTGCTGCAAAGAAGGCGGCTGTAAACGTAACTGCGGCAACGACCGTGTCGAGATCCCAAAATTGGGCTCGCTGGTAGTAACGCCGCTGGGAGAAGGCAAAGTAACAGGCATCAACCGCGCTATGCGTACGGCCTCCGTGCAGCTGACGCCCGATAATGTTATCCAGGTAGAATGGGACGAGATCGTTGATGCTTCCAAGGCCGATCCGATCTGAAATGAGTAAAGCTACAGAACGCTGCGATTCCCTGCCCGGCTGTAATTATGCGATCTGGCAGGACTCGGAAGAATTTTGTTTTACGACGGATGCTGTTTTTCTGGCAGCTTTCCCGCATTTGGTCAGGCAGGCCCGTGTTTTGGAACTTGGCGCCGGTACGGGGGCCATCAGCCTGCTGCTGGCAGCACGCGGTGCGGCTCAAGTAGTAGGCGTTGACTGTAATCCTCATGTAGTAGAGCTGATGCGCCGCAGCATTGCGGCTAACGGGCTGGAGGAATGTGTCAGTGCCGAGCTGGCCGATCTGCGGGAGCTGAAAGCGCTTTATCGTTCGGAAAGTTTCGATCTGATCGCCGCTAATCCGCCCTACCGCAACAGCGGTAAGGTTCGACGGGTAGCGACTGCGGCATGCCATGAACTGACGGCAACGCTGGAGGATTTCTTCCGTGCCGCCGCCTATCTGGTCAAATATCGAGGGCGTTTTGCCATTGTGCAGCTGCCCGAACGATTTACGGAATGTATGGAACTGGCGCTTAAATATGGTCTGCAGCCGAAAAAACTGCAATGGGTACATGCCTTTGCGGATAAGCCCGCCTGGATCTTTCTCATGGAAATGGTCAAAGGCGGCAGTTACGGACTGGAGGTTTTGCCGCCGCTTATTATGTATAATGAGGACGGCAGCCACAGCAAACAGACGTTGGAGTATTACGGTATGGCGGAGGAGGCAGAATAATGGCAGGAATTTTATATTTGTGCGCGACGCCGATCGGCAATCTGGAAGATATGACGCCCAGGGCGCAGAGAATGCTGGCCGAGGCGGATATTATCGCTGCCGAAGATACCCGTCATACACTGCAGTTATTGAACCGTTTCAATATCAAGGGACGGCTGGTACGCTATGATGAGCACAGCAAAGAACGGCAGGGAGCTTATCTGCTGGACGAACTGCTGTCCGGAAAAAATATCGCTTTAGTCAGTGACGCCGGGTTTCCCGGTATCGCTGATCCGGGTGAACAACTGGCCAGGCTGGCGATCGATGCCGGCGTGCAGGTAGTGCCTGTACCTGGTGCCAACGCCGCGTTATGCGCGCTCATTGCTTCAGGTCTGCCTGCCTCGCCGTTTTTTTTCGGCGGATTTCTGCCCAAGAGCAAAAAAAACAGGCGGCAGCAGCTGGAAGAATGGCAGTATCTGCCGGCTACGATTATTTTGTACGAAGCGCCGCACAGGATCGAACAGGTGCTGCAGGAAGTGCTGGAGGTCTGGGGGGACAGACAGCTGGCAGCAGCGCGTGAGCTGACCAAGCTGCATGAGGAGTTTTTCCGGGGCACGGTCAGTCAGTGCCTGACCTGGCTGCATGAAAATAAGCCCCGCGGTGAATTCTGCCTGGTCATCGCCAGAGGCCTGGAACAGCCGCAGCCTGCGCAGGAAGCAAAGGATCCGCTGGCGCAGGTACAGGAACTGTTGGCTCGCGGCGTCGATAAAAAAACGGCGCTGGCGCAGGTTGCTAAAGCAAATAAGATTCCCAAACGGGAATTATATAATAAATTAATTTCAGAAGAAGAAGGGATCAACATATGACAAAACCAACGTTTTATATCACCACCCCGATCTATTATCCCAGCGATAAACTGCATATCGGTCATGCTTACTGTACGACTATCGCCGATACCGTGGCCCGTTATCATCGTGCCAAGGGCGAAGACGTCTTTTTTCTGACCGGCAGTGACGAGCATGGTCTGAAGATTCAGCGTAAAGCTACGGAGATGGGTGTTACCCCGATACAATATGTTGACGAGATCATCGCAAATTTCAAACTTTTATGGCAGCGCCTCAATATCACCAATAACGATTTTATTCGTACCAGCGAAGAACGCCATCATAAGGTTGTGCAAAGTATTTTGCAGAAAATCTTTGAACAGGGCGATATTTATAAAAAGAATTATGAAGGCTGGTACTGTGTACCCTGCGAATCCTACTGGCTGGAGCGTCAGCTGGTCGACGGCAAATGCCCCGACTGCGGCCGTCCGGTAGAGCGTATGGAAGAAGAAAGCTATTTCTTTAAGCTTTCCAAATATCAGGACCGTCTGCTGGAATATATCGAAACTCATCCCGACTTCATTCAGCCTGTGGCACGCCGCAACGAGATGATCAACTTCATCAAACAGGGACTGGAAGATCTGAGCATCACCCGCACCACTTTCGACTGGGGCATCCCTGTGCCTTTTGACAACAAACACGTTGTCTATGTCTGGTTTGACGCGCTGCTCAACTACTTTACCGGTATCGGTTACGGCAGTGATCCGGAAAAATTCAATAAATACTGGCCTGCTAACCTGCATCTGGTCGGCAAGGAGATCGTGCGTTTCCATACTATCATCTGGCCGATCATGCTGATGGCTATGGGTGAAGAACTGCCGAAACAGGTTTACGGACATGGCTGGCTGGTAGTTGAAGGCGACAAAATGTCCAAATCCAAGGGCAATGTCATTGATCCTCTGGCGCTGATCGACGAATTTGGCGCCGATGCGATCCGTTATTTCCTGCTGCGCGAGATCAACCTCGGCAGTGACGGCAATTTTTCGCGCGACGCGCTGATCACCCGCATCAACGCTGATCTGGCCAATGACCTTGGCAACCTGCTGCACCGGACGGTCAGCATGATCGAAAAATATCACGGCGGCGTGATCCATAAAACCGCCTGCAGTGATCCTCTTGATGACGAGCTGATCGCCCTGGTCAATGAAACTGTTGCGAAATATCAGGACGCTATGGACCATATGGAAATCAACACGGCGATCAAAGCTCTGTGGGCGCTTATCAGCCGTGCCAATAAATACATTGATGAAACAGGCCCCTGGCTGCTGGCAAAAGATCCCGCCAAAGCAGCGCGTCTGGAAACAGTTATGTATAATCTGGCAGAGGTATTGCGCATCGTCGCTATCCTTACAAGTCCTTATATTCCTTCTACCAGTCCCAAGATCTATACCCAGCTGGGCCTCACTGCTCCCGAGCAGTTCCTGCTGGCCGATACCGCCTGGGGCGGGCTGCCTGACGGCACCAAAGTGCAGAAGGGTGAGCCGCTGTATCCGCGTATCGAGATCACTGAAAGCGGAGAAACTGTTATCGCCGCTACCAAAAAGACTGCTCCGGCCGCTAAACAAGCAGTTAAGGCCGAAGTAAAAGCTGAGGCCAAAACGGAAAGCAAAGCCGTGGCAACAGAAGAAATAACTATCGATGATTTTATGAAGATAGATCTGCGCGTAGCTACCATTACCGCAGCAGAGCGCGTACCTAAAACCGATAAGCTGATGAAGCTTGAGGTCAGGATCGGCGAAGAAGAACGTACCATCGTTTCCGGGATCGCGCAGCATTATACTGCCGAAGAGCTGATCGGCCGCAATGTTATCGTGATCGCCAACCTGAAAGCTGCAAAACTGCGTGGGATCGAATCCCGCGGGATGCTGCTGGCCGCCTCTGACGGAGAAGGTAAGCTGGTGCTGGCTGATGCCCCCGATATCGCTTCCGGGAGCAAGGTGAAATAAGATGTCACGTACAGGACTATTCGATTCCCATGCCCATATGGACTCGGACTATTTTACCGATGACCGCGACGCGCTGCTTACACAGCTGCAGGAAGAACTGGACGGGATCATCAATCCCGGCTGTGATGAGATCACGTCGGGTTTCGCTGTAAGTTTAGCTGAAAAATATGATTTTATGTATGCCGCTGTGGGCTGGCATCCTGAAGACCTTGAGGGTATTTTGGATAACAGCTATCTTGACGAGCTGGCAGCCTGGGCCGTCCACCCCAAGGTAGTAGCCATCGGCGAGATCGGCCTCGACTATTACTGGAAGGGCAACGAGCCGAAGGACGTGCAGAAGCGCCGTCTTTTAGAACAGCTCGATCTGGCCAAACAGTTCGACCTGCCGGTGATCATTCACGACCGCGATGCGCACGGCGATATCCTGGAGATCTTCCAAAAAGAAGTCACAGGTGTGCGGGCAGTGTTCCACTGCTATTCCGGCTCACTGGAAATGGCGAAGGAACTGCTTAAGCGAGGATTTTATCTTGGTTTTGGCGGCACCTCTACTTATAAAAATGCCGCAAAAGTGCGCGAGGTCCTGCAGTATGTGCCGGATGACCTGCTGCTTTTTGAAACAGATTCACCTTATCTGACGCCGGTGCCTTATCGCGGCAAGCGTAATCAGCCGGGTTATACCGAGCTGGTGGCACGCAATGCGGCCGAAGTACGCGGCACGACCTTTGAAGCGCTGGCAGCGCAGACTACTAAAAATGTCAAAACTCTTTTTAATAAAATAAAATAAAAAAAACTGCCTGTTTGCGAAAAACAAACAGGCAGTTTGTATTTTAAGGCTGTTATTTTCCAGAAGTCAAAACAAGTATCTGTGTCCACAGTAGTTTTTACGTTTTTGTTTTTTGTGCAAAAGCTTATGTGTGTTTAAGGGCGACAGTTTGACAGAAAATTTTTCTTTATGGTAAAATTATACGTCTTTAAAAGGAGGTACAATTTATGCCTAATAGAAAATCATTATATAGAGCAATGGAAATTTTGCCGCTGCTGTTAGTGGTAGTTTTAGTTTTCAGCGCTATTTGTCTGGCTAACAGCAAAGAAATAGTTTTGCGTTACGACGGGCAGGAAAAAGTAGTGACCACTATTCTTGAAGATCCCCGTTCTATTTTGGAAGAGTCCGGCGTCAAGGTCGGCAAAGAAGACCGCATACTGATCTCTCCGGCAAATGCCGAAAAAAAGACCAGGGAAGTTATTGAGCTGAAACGCGCTCTGCCTGTAACGATCGAAAAATATGGCGTCAGCAAAAAATTCTATACCGGTAAAGCAACTGTCGGCGAGGCGCTGGATGCCCTGGCGATCAATTATGAAGGCAAAACAGTCTATCCCGCTGTTGATACGCCGATCACTTCCGACCTGGAGATCCATATTTTAGGGCGTTTTGATGAGCTGCATGAAGAAGAGCAGCCGATCGAGCCGCCTGTGGAGTTTGTTGATAATCTGGAAAAGCCGTATGGTGAGAATAAGGTGCTGGAACCGGGCGTACCCGGCAAGATGAAGGTGACCAGAAAAACTACGCTTAAAGACGGCCTGTTCCAAACTCATATCATCAGCAAGACAGTGCTGGAAGAGCCTAGACGTGAACTGGTAGAGCGCGGCATGGCCCGTTCTATCGAAACTTCGCGCGGGCGGATGCGTTATAATAAAGTTATGACCATGGAAATCACCGCCTATACCTTGGGTGAAGGCAGCGGTACCGGACGAACTTCGATAGGACTGGTGCCTTACGAAGGTATCGTGGCCGTTGACCCGCGGGTTATCCCGTATTATACTAAACTGTATATCCCCGGTTATGGCATTGCCATGGCCGGCGATACCGGCGGCGCTATCCGCGGCAATCGGCTGGACGTGTTTATGCACGACTGGCACAGAGCCATTCAATGGGGACGCCGTACCTTAGACGTATATATCTTAGAGTAACGGAGGTGCGGACTTGCTGAAAGAAGTTCTCGTAGTAGAAGGAAAAATGGATACAGTGGCGATCAAACGCGCCCTGGAAGCCGATACCATCGAAACAGGCGGTTTTACCTTAGCGCCATATACCCTGCGGCAGATCGAAGCCGCATATAAAAAGCGGGGCATCATTATCCTAACTGACCCGGACGGTGCCGGCGAACGTATCCGCCGCTTTCTGACGCAGCGCTTTCCCGAAGCGGGGCAGGCCTTTGTACCTAAAGCGGACGCTACGGCGCACAATGATGTGGGCATCGAGCAGGCTCAGCCTGAGGCGATCCTGGCAGCGCTGAGTAAGGTGCGCCACCATGAATATAAGCCTGACAGCGAATTTACCAGCCAAGACCTGTGGCAGAACGATCTGGCCGGAACAGGCAGTGCGGCGTATCGCCGTGATAAAATGGGCGCTTTGCTGGGCATCGGCTACGGCAACGCCAAAAGGTTTTTAGAGCGGCTCAACAGCTATGGGGTCACCCGCAGCGAATTTGACGCGGCGCTTGCGCAGTTAGGAGAACAGCATGGATAAACCGATCATTGCCAGACGCGAAGTCACCAATCATATATTGCACACCTTTAAATTAAAAGCGGATAAAAGACTGGGACAGAACTTCCTGATCGACGAAGAAGTCGTACGCAGGATCGTTGCTGCTGCAGAACTGTCTGAGGACGACACGGTTTTAGAGGTCGGCCCCGGTATAGGCACTTTGACGCAGGGACTGGCGCAGAGCGGCGCCAGGGTCGTAGCAGTCGAGCTGGATAAAAGACTGCTGCCGGTGTTGGCAAAAACACTGGAAGGCTATGATAATGTGCGTATAGAAAACGGTGATATCCTGGAAGTCGATATCAAAAATATTGTTGGCGCGCCGACCTTTAAGGTGGCGGCTAACCTGCCTTATTATATTACCACGCCGATCATTTTCAATCTGCTGGAACAGCGCCTGCCTATGGAACGGCTGGTTGCCATGGTGCAGAAGGAAGTAGCCGAGCGGATGGTCGCGAAGCCCGGCGGCAAAGATTACGGCGCTTTGTCAGTTTCGATCCAATATTATACCGAGCCGGAGATAGCCTTTATCGTACCGCCGGAATCCTTTATCCCGGCGCCCAATGTCGACAGTGCCGTCATTGTCTGCAAACGCCGCACCGTGCCTCCGGTCGAGGTCTGCGATGAAAAACTGTTCTTCAAAGTCGTAAAGGCGGCTTTTTCCGTACGCCGTAAAATGCTCAGTAACGCTCTCAAAAATATGGGCATCAGCAGCGTACAGGCTGCGGCATGGTTGGAACGTGCCGGTATCGACCCCAAGCGCCGTGGCGAAACGCTGTCGCTGGCAGATTTTGCCAGCCTGACCAACTGCTTTAAAGAAGTGCTGGCAGAAACAGAGCAGTAAAAATAATCAAAGGAAAAATGCCTATGAAAAAGATCGCTGTTTTAAGATGTCTGCGTACCAGTAATAACTGTACCGGCAGCGGCTGTCTTAAAGCATTCAATAATAAAACCAACGCTTTTGCCGTTTATGAGGCAGAGGAAACAGAACTGGCCGCTTTTTTGAACTGCAGCGGCTGCGGTGATGTACAGATGCCCAATAACGAGGAAGGTCTGCGCAAAAAGCTGGACCGCCTTGTTACTATCGGCGTTGAAGCCGTGCATTTGAGCGGCTGTACCAAAAAGAAGGACGCACAGGGAGAAAAACATGAATGCCCGGTGATCACCAAAACTGCCGAATACCTGGAGCAGCAGGGGATTACTGTTGTCAGAGGCACACATCACTAAAAATAAAAAGCTAAAAAGCATCGACAAATTTTGTCGATGCTTTTTTATTTTTATCTATGAAATTACGGCGATTAGTTGAGCCGGTCAGCCGTCCTGCTTCAGCAGCAGCCGCAGCTTATCCAGCCCTTTGAGCCGGTGCTTGGTGACGTTGCGTACACTGCAGCCCAGCAGGCGGGCTGCTTCTTTGGGTTTCTGTTCGCGCAAAAACAACAGCTCGATAACCTGCTGCTGTTCGGCAGTCAGCCGTTTTAAAGCCTGCCGTACTTCCGGTGACAGCAGCAGTTGGGCAATATCGTCCGGCAGCCCCTGCTGCAACCCGGCCTCATCCAGAAGGGCGGTGCCTTCCTCGCTGTCAGTATTGACGGCGATCTCGTTTTCCCAGATCCGGCCCTGCTTCTGCATGGCGTCGAACAAAGCGAAATGTACTCTGCAGCGCGCGTAACCGGGCCAGTTTACATAATCAGTACCACTGTATTTGAGTACCAGCTCGATAAAAGCCAGCACAGCGATGCCTTCCGCATCTTTCCCCAGTGAATTATAAAACATCTCGCGCCGTGCTTCGCTGCTGAGCAGGGGCTTAAAATCACTGCACAGCTTCAGTAAAGCACCGTTGTCGCCTGCCTGCGCCGCAGTTATCAAAAGCTGCAGTGCCTGGGCAGCCGCGCTGCTTGTATTAGTATCTGTCAAAATAGCTATTTATATCAGTTCTTCCCATAATTTTATGACGGCGGGCCGTACTGTAAAGCGTTATGCATAACAGGGCTCAGTATGCGCCTTTGTATTTGTTTTGTAAACAACCTTTGGGGTAGGCTATAAGAAATACAACCCATAGGGTTATTTTGCTTTGCTGCTTTTGCGGTTAAAATTTTTCACAGTCAAAACTTTTAGCTGAGGTGCAAAATGAGCAAGCATACTTATAATAACATCGGCCGCAAATTATACCAGCTGCGGCTGGAGCTGGGGCTGACCCAAAACGACGTGGCCGAACGCTGTAATATGTCGGTCAATTATTACGGCCGTATCGAACGGGAGGAATGCAACTGCAGCGTTAATCTGCTGGATAAGATATTGCAGGTGCTAGGAAAAGAAATAGATTTTAAGTAAAGTCTTGTAGGAAGAAACTGCTGTTAGATTAAAAGATAAAAAATAATCGCTCTCAGCGAAAGTTGAAAGCGATAATTTTTTGCCGGGCTCTATGGGAATAGAGTCCGGCTTTTGCATGTCAGCAGAGGCGGTGCTGGCAAGTGAGATTGTAAATATTGCCGCACAGGTACGATGAAAATATAAGTAAGAGCAAAAAGCATACTTAAATATAAAAGAAAACGTGCTTATGTCTTGCGGGGGGGTACAACCGTGGTACAATAATTATGAATTAAAGGTGAAATATTTTAGCATAAACAAAAAATACAAAAGTATTGATTATAGGTGAATTCTAGTGGGATATAATTCTTTGCTGCGCAAGATAGTTTTGATCATAGGCGACATAATTTGTTTGTATCTGGCTACCAGTATCGCTATGGTACTGGAACTTGGTAATAAACAAACGGATAAGATAGCATTCCATCTGGAATTTTTGCCGATCCTGGTCATTATGATGTTCTTTATGTTCAACGTCTATGGCTTGTTCAGTCTGATCCGCAAAAAGCTGGTAGATATTTTTCTTAATCTATTGGTAGCGGTGACTAATATTTACATCATAGCGATGGCCATGACTTTCTTTTTTCGTCAATTTGATTATTCACGTGTTGTACTTGTTTATTCAGCGGTATTTTCGTTTGTGTTGCTGGCAATCTGGCAATATATCTGTCACCAGTGGGAATGGAAGCACTTTCCCAAGCAGACGGCTGTATTATTTGCAGCTGGTGAAGAAGCAGCACGCATCCAGAAGAAAATTGCCAAAACTTATGGAATGGAGCAGTCATTGCAGTCTGTTTGTGACAGCTGTCAACAGACCAACTGGAAGCAGCTTATCGACGCTAACTACTATGTTTTTATTGGCGCGGAACTGCCGATAGCAGACAAAGAAAAAATACTGCGTTATGCGCGCAGCACGAAGAAACAAATATTTTTTGTACCGACACTGTATGAACTGGCATGCAAGAATACAGGCTTTTTATTAGTTGATGATATACCGATGCAGCGTGTAACACGTATGCTGCTGACAGCAGAACAGAGAGTACTGAAACGGATTTTAGATATTGCCGTAGCGGTAACTGCTTTGATTATACTATCGCCAGTCATGCTGATAACAGCAGTTATGATAAAACTGGACAGTAAAGGGCCGGTGCTTTATTCACAGGAGCGCGTGGGGCTATACGGTAAGACATTTTTTGTACATAAATTCCGCAGCATGAAGCAGGATGCGGAAGCCAAATGCGGGCCGGTACTGGCTGCGGAAGGGGACCCCAGGATCACAAAATTCGGCAGATTTATGAGGGCTATCAGACTTGATGAGCTGCCGCAGCTGTTCAATGTGCTGAAAGGCGAAATGAGCATCGTCGGCCCCAGGCCGGAA
>ERZ826051.1171-NODE-1171-length-25325-cov-6.742738_pt1 | contig 25325 bp, 23 predicted proteins | sample MGYA00519928_ERZ826051 | MGnify/ENA primary metagenome ERZ826051 (study PRJEB31778, sample SAMEA3449219) | human gut metagenome | biome: human gut; feature: human-associated habitat; material: faeces | place: United Kingdom | collected 2010/2012 ...
GTACTGCGCTGAATGTTCACTTCAAGTCTCCCACTGACGATTATGTAAAAATGTTTGAGCAGATGGAGCAGGACAAGATCATCTCCACCAGAGGGCTGAAACCGGATGCCGTCAAATATGGCGAGTTGGTTTTCGATGTGAACTCCGCTTATTTCTACAACCACGGCGGCTATGAGTTTGCAAAACAGTTTTATGCCGATGCCTATAAAGCCGCCGTGGAGATCGTGGGCGGTGAGCAGTATATCCTCTCCGCTGTAATGCATGCCGACGAGCGCAACCGGGCAATGTCGGAAGCTCTGGGTGAGGATGTGTACCACTATCACCTTCATGTGGTTTATATCCCGGTGGTGGAGAAACAAATCCTGTGGTCGAAGCGATGCAAGGATGAATCCCTCCGGGGAACGGTAAAGGAAACGATCACACAGGTCAGCCGCAGTAAGAAGTGGGAATCCAAACCCGTTCTTGATGAAAACGGAAATCCTATGTTGAACGCAAAAGGGAAAAAGATTTTGAAGTCGTCCTACAGTGTGCTGCAGGATGACTTTTTCAATTTCATGCGAAACGCTGGTTATACCGATGTAGAGCGTGGAGAATGTGGCAGCACCGAAGAACATCTGACGGTGACACAGTTCAAGGTACAGGCCGAACAGCAGCGTTTGGAAGCTGTGACCGGACAGGTGGCACAGGCCGAGCAGAGCTTAGCGGATGCCAAAGCTGCCACGGAGAAGCAGAAAAAGAAACTGGAAGCTCTGAAAAAGGAAACTCAGGCTGCTAAGTCTGTTGCTATGACTGCACATGAGATTGAGTCGATGGGCAAGAAAAATCCCATTACGGGAAATGTTACCATGACGGCGGATGAGTGCCGCACGCTAAAGGATTATGCGGTCAGCAGCTTTGCGGAAAAGTCTGAGAAGCTGAAATACAAGCAGAAATTCGAGCAGGCAGATAAAAACGCAAAGATATGGAAAGACCGTTTTGAAAAACTGAACAAAGACTATGAGGAGCTGAAACAAAAAGCCCAGCCTTTCCTGGATGCGATTGAGATTGCATCTGAAAAGGTCTGGGCTTTTATCAATGCCATCCTCGCCAGGGGAAAGGAACTGTATGAACACAAACACCCTGCCCGCAATCGTGGACAGGACATGGAAATTTAAGAAAGGAACTATTTGCCTATGAAGAAAACCGTAGATGAAATTAACAAGATGATTATGGAAGATGCCCCGATGGAAGAAATCAACGATGCCATCGGCTATATTGATATTTACTCCTGCTTCGATCCGATTTTTGAGCCGCCTATTGATTTTCTGGAAGAATGCCGCAAGCGTTGGGAAGCGGCACAGTCCTCTTTCTGCAAAACCATTGAGTGCAAGATCGGAAACACATGGTATGTGATTGAAACGGAGTGTGATGGAAATGAGCCACTTACCGACAAGGTAAAACGGCTCATTTTTTCTGACAAGGGGGTGATTTGTTAATGACTGCGACACAAAAGCATGATATAATTCCAATATGCACAACGGTACTGTCGGCTGACCAACCACCGAAGGAGGATATTATGTTGGATCAGCAGAAAATTACCATTCTCTATTGCCGTCTGAGCAACGAGGATGCCCAGGAAGGCGAGAGTAACAGTATCGCAAATCAGAGAGAGTATTTAACCCGATATGCCCGTGACCACGGGTATACAAACCTGAAAATTCTGGTGGATGACGGTTATACGGGGACGAACTTCAATCGTCCCGGTGTGCAGGAAGGCTTTGAGCTTGTCAAGCAGGGGCTTGTGGGCTGCTGGCTGGTCAAAGACCTCAGCCGCTTTGGTCGTGACTATCTGACTGTTGGACAATATACGGATATTATCTTTCCGAGTTATGATGTCCGCTTTATCGCTATAAATGATGGCGTAGACAGCAACCGGGGAGACAGTGAGGGCTTCGCCGCAATCCGTAATCTGTTCAACGAGTGGTATCCCCGTGATACCAGCAAGAAAGTCCGTGTCAGTTTGCGGCAGAGAGGAACCAGTGGGAAGCACATGGGCAAACCGCCCTACGGATACCGCTGTGACCCGGAGGACAAGGATCACTGGATTCTGGATGAAGAAGCGGCTCCGGTAGTCAAGCTCATCTTCGACCTTTGCATTGACGGCAAAGGCCCGGAGCAGATTGCAAGGATTCTGGAAGAAAAGCAGATTATGACCGCAAAGGCACTCTATGCCAAGCGAAAGAAAAAGCCGATGCCGGAAAGACCGTACCACTGGGGCAACCAGTCCATTGCAGGGATTTTGGAACGGCAGGAGTACACAGGCTGTACCTGCAACTTCAAGACTTATTCCAAGTCCTACAAGCTGAAAAAGCGGATTCCCAATGAGCCGGAGAATATGTTTTATCTGCCGGACACACAGGAAGCGATTGTATCTCAGGCACAGTTTGACAGGGTGCAGGAACTGAGGAAAAACAAACGCCGCCCCGCAAAAGCGGAACGGCAGGGATTGTTCTCCGGGCTTCTGTTTTGTGCCGATTGCGGCGGCAAGCTCCACTTTGCCACAAGCAAAAGCTTTGAGGGCAAGCAGGATCACTACGTCTGCAACAACTACAAGAGCAACCGTGGTACTTGTACTGCCCACTATATCCGGGAAGATGTGCTTCGTGAAATCGTTCTGGAACGCATCCGGGCAGTCAATGAGTATATCCGAAGCGATGTGGACGGTTTTCAGGAGGAATGGCTGCAATGCCGCAGGACTGACCAGGAGCGCAGCATCCGGGATGACAAAAAGAAGCTGGAACAGGCAAAGAAACGCCTTGCCGATCTGGATGTCATCATCGCCCGGCTGTACGAGGACTATGTTCTTGGAAATCTCAATCAGGACAGATACAGAAAGATGTCTGCGGACTATGAAGCGGAGCAGGAACGGTTAAAGCTCGAAATTGAAGTTATCGAAGAATGGGTGGAACAGCGGGAAGAAATGAACGACGGTCTGGATGCCTTTATCGCCCTGACACAGAAATATGTGGATGTGGAGGAGCTGACACAGACCATCGTGAACGAGTATATCAAGAAAATCATCGTCTATGCCCCGGACAAATCCAGCGGCAAGCGCAAGCAGAAAGTGAAGATTTTCTTCAACTTCGTGGACGATGTAGATATTCCCGTTATTTCCGAGCCTATCATCACGCAAACAACCTATGAACACAGAAAAACGGCGTGACCTTCGGGTCACACCGTTCTCTGCGACAAAATAGTTACTTGTCACTATTAAGCCTTGGCTTATCGGCGTTAGTTGAGGCACACGACGAAGAAGAGGTTGCGCGGGCGCTGCGTGCCGGAGCGCGGATCATCGGCGTCAACAATCGGAACCTGAAGGATTTTACTGTGGATGTCAAAAACAGTGTGCGTCTGCGGGCGCTGATTCCGCCCGAGGTACTCTACGTCTCCGAAAGCGGCATCAGGGGTGCAGAGGACGTTGCCGTTTTATATAAAAATGGAACGGACGCGGTGCTGATTGGCGAAACGCTGATGAGAAGCAGCGATAAAGCGGCGATGCTGCAGGAGTTGAAGAGGGACTGCCATGAGTGAGCAAAAGCAGCGCAGCAAAGATATAATTCGAACTGCAAACATCGCAGAATCTGCACACCCACGCCTCAAGATCTGTGGGCTGTCCCGCCCTTGCGATATCGAATGGGTCAACGACGCCGGAGTTGATTTTGCAGGTTTCGTCTTTGCAAGGAGCAGGCGGCAGGTTTCACCCGAGCAGGCAAAACAGCTGCACAGCATGTTAAAAAAAGAAATCCCGGCAGTCGGTGTTTTTGTCAACGAAACAATAGAAACCATCGTCGGTCTGGTAGAGGATGGCGTCATTGACTGGGTGCAGCTGCACGGGCAGGAAGACGAGGCATATATAAATGAACTGAAAAGCAAAGTCAGCTGTCCGGTGATCCAGGCGTTTTCCGTCCGGACGAAGGAAGATGTGCTGCGTGCCAGGGAAAGCTGCGCAGATTACATTTTGCTGGATCAGGGCAGCGGCGGAACCGGAAGAGTCTTTGACTGGACTTTAATAGAATCTATCGGCCGCCCATTTTTCCTGGCGGGCGGGCTGAATGCAGAGAATATAAAAGAGGCTGTGCGAACGGGAGCCTGGACGTTCGACGTCAGCAGCGGCGCAGAAACCGATGGTTTTAAGGATCGGGAGAAAATTTTCGCGTGCGTAGCGGCAGCACGGCAGAAGGAGGAATACAACTGATGGAAAAAGGCAGATTTGGAATACACGGAGGACAGTACATCCCGGAGACGCTGATGAATGAGATCATTCATCTGGAGGAGCAGTACGAATTTTATAAAAATGACCCGGAGTTTTGTGCGGAGCTTGATGATCTGTTAAAAAATTATGCAGGAAGACCGTCGCTGTTATATTATGCGGAGAAAATGACAAAGGATCTGGGCGGTGCGAAGATCTATTTAAAGCGGGAGGACTTAAACCACACCGGCTCTCACAAGATCAACAACGTACTCGGCCAGGTGCTGATGGCAAAAAAGATGGGTAAAACCCGCGTCATCGCAGAAACTGGCGCCGGACAGCATGGGGTTGCCTGTGCAACAGCTGCGGCACTGCTCGGACTGGAATGTGAGATTTTTATGGGAAAAGAGGATACAGACCGGCAGGCGCTGAATGTTTACAGAATGAAGCTTTTGGGCGCAAAGGTGCATCCGGTAACAAGCGGAACCCAGACCTTAAAGGATGCAGTAAACGAGACGATGCGTGAGTGGACAAACCGCGTATCGGACACCCACTATGTACTGGGCTCTGTCATGGGACCGCATCCGTTTCCGACGATCGTGCGGGATTTCCAGTCTGTCATCGGACGGGAGGCAAAGGCACAGATTCTGGAAAAGGAAGGAAAGCTTCCGGCAGCTGTTTTGGCGTGTGTCGGCGGCGGCAGCAATGCAATGGGTATGTTCTATGAGTTTATTCCGGAAAAGAAAGTTGCATTGATCGGCTGCGAGGCTGCAGGAAAAGGAATCGATACGGATAAGCATGCAGCAACAATGGCAAAGGGAACGCCAGGTGTGTTCCACGGTATGAAATCCTATTTCTGTCAGGATCAGTACGGACAGATTGCACCGGTGTACTCGATTTCTGCAGGACTGGATTATCCCGGCATTGGACCGGAGCACGCATGGCTGCACGATACCGGACGCGCAAGCTATGTACCGGTAACGGATGAGGAAGCGGTAGAAGCGTTTGAGTATCTGGCGCGTACGGAGGGCATCATCTGCGCGATAGAGAGCGCCCATGCGGTTGCGCATGCGAGAAAGCTTGCGCCGACCTTGTCTTCGGATCAGTCGATCATCATTTGTCTATCCGGGCGCGGCGACAAGGACGTTGCAGCGATTGCAAGATACCGCGGCGAAGATATTTCAGAGTAAACCCGAAAAACAGAGGATAAAAGAAAACTTTGGCAGGCGCAAAAAACCTGCAGGAAAGGCTGTCCGAAAGACAGAAGGAAAAAGATGAGCAGAATCCAAAAGGCATTTGAAAATAAAAAGGCATTTATTGCATTTTTGACAGCGGGAGATCCGTCCCTGGATAAGACAGAGGAATACATTCTGGAAATGGAGCGGGCAGGCGCAGATCTGATCGAGATCGGCATTCCGTTTTCCGATCCGATCGCGGAGGGACCGGTCATTCAGGAGGCGGATATCCGGGCGCTTTCCGGCGGTGTGACGACCGACGATATTTTTGACATGGTAAAGAAACTGCGGGAGAAAACAGAAATTCCGCTGGTATTTATGACATATTTGAATCCGGTGTTCCATTACGGCTACGAGGCGTTTTTTGAACGCTGCCAGGATGTAGGGATCGACGGCATCATCATCCCCGATCTGCCATTTGAGGAAAAAGAAGAGGTTGATGTTGTTGCAAGCCGCTATGGCATAGATCTGATCTCGATGATTGCACCGACCTCCAAAGAGAGAATCCGTAAGATTGCCAAAGGAGCGAAAGGATTTTTGTATGTGGTATCGTCGATGGGCGTAACCGGAGAGAGAACCAATATCACCACCGATATCGGTGGGATGTTAAAAGAAATCCGCAGTGTCAGCAGCGTTCCGGCAGCGGTTGGCTTCGGTATCCACACACCGGATCAGGCGGCAGAGATTTCCAAAACGGCGGATGGTGTTATTGTCGGAAGTGCAGTTGTAAAGCTGATCGAAAAATACGGCTCTCATGCGGGCGGACATTTATACACCTATGTGCGGATGATGAAGGAGGCGGTCAGCCACAGCAAATAAGCGGAAGCATCCACGCTGCGGTTTCTAAACGGGCGCGGCAGGAGAAGGCGCGTGAAAAAAATCTTTTCTATCGGAAAGAATAGTGCTATAATGTTTTCGAATTCTATAGAAAACTGCAAAACAGACGCCGGCAAAAGAAGAACCCGGCGGATGGGAGCCAGAAGTAAGGAGTGTGGACAAGATGGAAAAAAAGAATCTGGACTGGGCAAATCTCGGATTCGGCTATATGACAACAGATTACCGTTATGTGGCAAACTACAAAAATGGTGCCTGGGATAAGGGTGGACTGACAGACGATCCGACAGTTACCCTGAACGAATGTGCAGGTATTTTTCATTATTGCCAGGAGATCTTTGAAGGTCTCAAAGCGTATACAACAGAGGATGGACATATCGTAACGTTCCGCCCGGACTTAAATGCAGTCCGTATGATGGACAGCGCAAAGCGTCTGGAGATGCCTCCGTTCCCGGCAGAGCGTTTCCTGGAAGCGGTAGAAGAAGTGGTTAAGGCAAATGCTGCATGGGTTCCTCCTTACGGCAGCGGCGCAAGCTTATATGTTCGTCCTTATATGTTTGCAAGCTCTCCGGTTATCGGCGTTAAGCCCGCGGATGAATATCAGTTCCGCATTCTGGTAACTCCGGTTGGACCGTACTTTAAGGGCGGCGTTCATCCGCTTACCATCTGTGTCAGTGATTTTGACCGTGCAGCACCGCATGGAACCGGACATATCAAGGCTGGTCTGAACTATGCGATGAGCCTGCATGCCTATGTAACCGCACATCAGAACGGCTACGATGAAAACATGTTCCTTGATCCCGCAACCCGCACCTATGTAGAGGAGACCGGCGGCGCAAACTTTATCTTCATCGACAAAGAAGGAACTCTTGTCATTCCCAAGTCTGACAGCATCCTTCCTTCTGTAACACGTCGTTCCATCGCAGTCGTTGCAAAGGATATCCTGGGCATGAAGGTGGAAGAGCGTCCGGTTAAACTGGCGGAGCTTTCTGATTTTGCAGAATGCGGCGTCTGCGGTACGGCAGCTGTTGTGTGCCCGGTCGGCAAGGTGGTAGACCATGGCAGGGAGATCTGCTTCCCCAGCGGTATGGAAAGCATGGGACCGGTGATCCAGAAGCTGTATGACACTCTGACAGGTATTCAGATGGGCAAGATCGAAGGACCTGCAGGATGGGTTCATAAAATTATGTAACTGATTTATATTACAGCCGCAGGGTGCATGGATTTGCTGCACCCTGCGGCTGTTCTTGCTTTTTTAGAGATAACCTAACTATTTTGGGTGTTGCATTTTTTCATGGAATAGGGGATGATAAAACCAGAGATTCCGGAGAATTGCCGGACAGGAAAGAGGGAGAAACCTATGAAGAAAAAGACTGTACATATTATTTCCCATTCCCATTGGGACAGAGAATGGTATCTGCCGTTAGAGCGCCATAAAATGAAGCTGCTGGATCTGATCGACACCAACATGGAACTGTTTGACAAAGATCCCGGCTTTTACAGCTTCCACTTGGATGGTCAGACCATCGTGCTGGACGACTATCTGGAAATCCGTCCGGAAAAAAGAGAAGAGCTGTTAAGACATGTCAGAGAGGGACATTTCCGTGTAGGTCCCTTCTACATCCTGCAGGATGAATTTTTAACCAGCGGTGAAGCAAATGTCAGAAACCTTCAGACCGGTATTCGTGAAGCAAAGGCCTATGGCAATCTGACAAAGGTTGGCTATTTCCCGGATGCATTCGGCAATGCGGGACAGATGCCTCAGCTGCTGACCCAGGCTGGCATGGAAGCTGTTGCGTTTGGCCGCGGCGTAAAGCCGGTTGGTTTTAACAATGAATTAAAAGAAGGCGGCGAGTACGAATCCGCTTATTCTGAAATGCAGTGGCAGTCCCCAGACGGCACAAAGCTTCTTGGTATCCTGTTTGCAAACTGGTACTGCAACGGCATGGAAATCCCGGTGGATGAAAAAGAAGCAAAGGCATACTGGGAGGAACGTCTTGCAAAGGCTGAGATGTTCGCATCTACAGACGAGCTGCTGTTTATGAACGGCTGCGACCATCAGCCGGTTCAGAAGGATCTTTCTGCAGCAATTGAAACCGCGCGAAGATTGTATCCCGATATCGAGTTTGTTCATTCTAACTTCGAAGATTATGTCAAGAAGGTTCAGGCAGAGGCAGGCGAAAAGCTTTCTACCGTAAAAGGCGAGCTGACCAGCCAGGAGACAGACGGCTGGTATACTCTGGTCAATACCTGTTCCTCCCATGTAACCTTAAAGCGCCAGAACCGCAGAAACGAGGTTGCACTGGAGCGCGTATCCGAGCCTCTGGCTGTATTTGCAGCAGAAAACGCTAAGGAATATCCCCATGACCGTTTCAACTATGCATGGAAGATCCTGATGCAGAACCATCCCCACGACAGCATTTGCGGCTGCAGCGTGGATCAGGTCAACAAAGAAATCGAAGTCCGTTTCGACCGTTCCACCGAGATTGCCCATACCCTTTCCGAGGATGCTTCCGCTTATGTTGCAGACCTGACAGATACTTCTGTATTTGAAAAATATGGCGAAAACGCAGTTCCGTTTGTTGTGTTCAACACCACTGGCGACGAGCGCACCGGTAAGGTGACAGTCGTATTGGATGCAAAGCGTGACTACAACAAGTGGCTCTGGGACGGACGCCGCGATATGAAGGCATGGGAGCTGCCGGAGTACGTTGTTGTGGACAGTGAAGGCAATGTACAGAAAGCAACTGTAGAAGATGCAGATGTAAAATTCGGCTATGACCTGCCGGATGACAAGTTCCGTCAGCCTTACATGGCAAGACAGGTGAAGGTTTCCCTTTTTGCAGAAAAACTGCCTGCACTGGGCTACCGTACCTACGCGCTGGTTCCTGCAGAAGCCGCTGGGACAGCTGGAAAGGGCAGCAACATCGCAAGCGATGACCGTCATCTGGAAAATGAATTCCTGAAGGTTGCGATCAACGACGATGGTACGTTGAATGTTCTGGACAAGCAGACCGGAAAGACCTACGAAGGTCTTGGATATTTTGAAGATACCCTGGATGCGGGCAACGAATACATCTACTTCTGCCCGAAGGGAAATCCTGCAATTGTGACGAAGGGCACAAAGGCAGAAATCAAGCTGGTGGAAAATACCGATTTTGCAGCAAGCGTGGAAGTGACCAATGTGCTGACCGTTCCGGTTTCCGCAGACGATCAGTTAAAGGAAGAGCAGGAAGGTCTTGTAGAATTCATGAAGCGTACCTGCGGCAGAAGCAGTGAGACGACACAGATCGTTCTGCACACCACAATTACTCTGGAAAAAGACAGCCGCAGCGTGAAGTTTGTAACCGAGTTCGATAACACTGCAAAGGATCACAGAATCCGTGTGGTAGCACCGACCGGAATTTCCTGCACACACCACTATGCAGACAGCGTATTTGAAGTGGTGAACCGTCCCAACGAGCACAGCAAGCTGTGGGAGAATCCCTGCAAGTGCGAGCATCAGCAGAGCTTTGTGGGCTTAAACGATGAAAAGGGCGGCATGCTCATTGCAAACATCGGTCTGTATGAGTATGAAATCCTTCCGGAGGAAAAGAATGCACTGGCAGTTACCATCCTGCGCAGTGTCGGCGAGCTGGGTGACTGGGGCGTATTCCCCACCGAGCTGTCCCAGCAGCTGCGTCATATCACTGCAGAGTACGAGATGACCTTCTTTGCAGGGAATCTGGTTGAAAGCAACAGCTTCAGAAGCGCATATCAGTTCCAGGTACCTTATACAGTTGCACAGACCAAGGTTCATGCAGGAACCCTGCCGGCTGAGAAATCCTGGCTGACCTGGGAAGGCGAGCGCATGATGTTCTCCAACCTCAAGGAGAAAGCAGAAGGCACTGACCGGATGGCACGTTTTGTCAACTGCTCCGGCGAACCCACCGTTCTGCGTATCAAGAAGGACGCTTCTTTTGAAACCCTGTACTTCTCCAACATTCTGGAGGAAGAGGTTCGCCCTGAAACTGCAAATGCAGACGGCTGGTATGAAATTCCTGTCAGAGGCTTTGAAATCGTAACAGTTGGAATGAGATAAAAAATATTCTATTGCAAAAAATGGGAGAAGCTGTTGTACGAATGTGCAGCAGCTTCTTTTGATGCATTGCGCGGAAAGCGATGCTGCGCAGCTATCGTCCGCATGCGCACAGATAGGTTGACGGATGCATACAGGATTTCCGTATACCGGAAGCCTGAAGTGCATAAATTTTGTATTGTATTATCATATTTGCTTTTTCGATGAAGCAGAAAGAAGAGGGAAAAGGAAATGTTGCGAAAGCCTGGAATTTGCCAGAAACCGGTAATAACGTTATATGAAACGCCGGCATATGCAGCGTGTGGTATGACTGTTGGCGCAGAGCCTACGGGCGTGCAGCCTGGCGCGGGTACACCGGAAAATGGCGGCGTTGCAGATGAAATTCTCTTTGGATGGCAGTACGAGGTTTTGGAAGAGAATAACGCTTTTTATAAAATCCGGACATATTATGGATATGAGGGATGGATTGCGGCAGAAGAGTATGTGTCCGTGGAAAGTGTAGGCGGTGCAGGCGCATGCTGTGATACACAAAACTCCGGTTGTGCCATGCAGCTTTTTCAGGTTTGCCAGAATATTGCAGACGTGCTGGAAGCGGAACGGGTACAGGCAAGGCGTATCACGACACTGTATGCCGGGAGTCTGATTTGGGCAGAGAAAGATTCGGCTTTAGGCGATAGCAGCGCTGCAGACTGCCTTCTGCAGCCGGGCTGGCGACGCGTCTTTTTACCGGATGGAATGGGCGGTCTTAGGAAAGGATATATGCGGAGCCGTTTTCTGGAGTCGTGCCAGGGACAGGAGCGGTGGAGAAAATGGGCGCTGCAGCGGTCGACGGTTCTGACGGAGCGTATAGACGCAGTATCGCAGTCGGAGCCGAAAAAACAAGAGGATGCAGACGCGCTTAGGTCGGAAGAAGCTTTCCGGGAAAGCATCGTGCAGACTGCGTATTCCTACCTCGGGACGCAGTACCGCTGGGGCGGGAAAACAGCATGTGGAATTGACTGCTCCGGTCTTGCGTTTATGAGCTATTTTCGAAATGGGATCCTGATCTGGCGGGATGCAGCGATTAAAGAAGGCTATCCGGTTCATGAAATTCCGATAGAACAGGCCAAACCGGGTGATCTTTTGTTTTTTCCGGGACATGTGGCGATTTATCTTGGAAATGGAAAGATCATCCATGCGACCGGACATCCGGAAAGCAGCTGTGTGACCGTCAATTCCCTGCGGGAGGGCGAGGTTGGATATCGGGAAGATTTGAAAAACAGTCTCTGTGCAGCTGGAAGCATTTTTTAAAATGGAGAAATCTGTATTACAGCAAAAGATTTTTGTTTGACTTTGTGAACCTCACATGACTAAAGTCACGTGCTTCTCAGCCGTTTTAAACGACAAGACTAAATATCGGCGGATACGCCAGTAACTTAGAATTCGTGCGGTTACGCACTTTTTCTGCGTCGGGTACGGCCAGTTTCCACATTACAGGTAGTCCGCTGTATATCTGCCTGTGTTTATGCTGCTTTTAATTCTGCATAAAGCTTTCTCAAATCCGCATAAACACATGAGGTTCTACGCTTCACTGCAGGTACTTTTGCCTCCAGGGAAGACCTTTCCGTTTCCGGCAAGGGTTTTAAAAGCTCCCGTATAAAATATCGCGCTCCAATATTATAGGATGCTGACAGGTCGCAGTTATACTGTTTTCCTGTCCGAAAGGTACACAGGCTATGGTTCTCCGGATTTCTTACCACTGCTCCGCTTCCGTCACAGGCCAGCCTGCTGGTGTTTGAGGCACTGACTCTGGATACACGGATCCCGTTCCGGTGAGCCTGATGCTCACACAGCTTCTGAATATCCCGCTTTCTCCATAAATGAAGTTTTTGTTTCTTTTTTCCGGAGAGTTTCCCCTGCATTTCCAGATATTCGAACACAATTACATCCGCCTGATACTCTATTGCACATTTCGTGATCGCCGCAGCTATTTTGCGGGACAGTTCCATATTCTGCCTTTTTGCATAATTCCATCGGCTTTGGACCTGTCTGGAGGAATGTTCTCTCTGAAAACGGCGGATTCTGCCAAGTACATGATACAAATGGTCTTTATCACTGGTAAAATTGATAAATTTCCGTCCCAGGATAGTGCCATCTGCACGCATGATACTGCAGACCGCATCCGTATTGATTCCTAAATCAACACTGCATATCACCTGCTCTTTTACGGCTGTTTTCGATAAGCTTACTTCCTCTGTGTACGAAAATCGAAGGAAATATGTATGATGTTTCTTTTCCAAGGTTGGGGCGGATGCCTTTTTTCCGCTCCACTTTTTCCGAAGATATTCCATATCCGTATGGAGTAATTTTACCTGGAACCATTTCCACTCGCGTCCATCAAATAACTTTAAATGAGCAACATCTTCTCCATATTCTGCTTCCTTATACATGACATCCCGATAGAATACCGGCATTGCATGATTCTCACAGACCAGCTTTGGTTTCCCCTTTAACTCTCCCTTTTCCCACAAACCGAGACGTGTTTGATAGGAGGACACTGCTCCAAGTGCATGTTGGATTGCCGCCCTTCTCAGGTAAGATGGCATTTTAGGAAAATGCCGGTCAAACGCAAACCTGGCAGGATTCTTTTTCGTCTCATGTACCAGATGCTCCGCTGCATTAAAGCGTTTTTGTGGATTCCGGATTTCTGAAAGTTCTTCCCAGGTTCCTGCATACACCGGGATCAGATAGGAAACTGCTTTCCGAAAAATATCCAGCGTAGCACGGAGCGGTATATTCTTTTTTTTCATTTCTACTCCATAGCTGGATACAATCTGCATAAAGTTCCCTACTTTCTTTTTCCCTTCTCTTTTTGTCCCTCGATATATGCCGTTACTTGATCCCAGCTTCAGTCACTTACGGTAACTGCACAATACGACGGATTCCACAAACAAGACGGTATTGTAAAGAATATACATATCCTCTACCATATGAAAGTTCATTTTTCTTAATAGCAAACATATCTTTTTTCATATTTGTATTATACAATACATCTCTCTGTATGGCAAACATTTGTTCTGGGTTTTAATTAAAAAATTTGGCACACCTAACTCATCACTACTACAATATACTTATGGGTAATCCCCTTACATCCAGTAAGGATTTATCCATCTCATTACTTAAACTGTTAGAATGTAGGATGCAATGGTATATCGACTTCATCACTAGGGCTTAGCGTCCGTACTTTAGACTGATAACCAGCTCCTCATTCGCAGTGTTCGTTTTATGCAGGTTGAATCACATTAAGTGCATTCGTGTCACACACAGTAGTTTGAGCAGGTAATGAGTAAATCTGGTATTTATCCATTGTAATATTTTTAAGGAGTGACAAACTTATGAACGCAGTAGGTATCGATGTTTCAAAAGGTAAAAGCATGGTTACAATTCTAAGACCATTTGGTGAGATTGTATCCTCTCCTTTTGAGATCAAACACACATCCAGTGATATCCTTTCACTAATTAAACTTATTCACTCTATCGAAGGTGAATCACGAATTGTAATGGAGCACACCGGACACTATTACGAAGTACTTGCTCAGCAATTTTCAGCAGCTGGTCTGTTTGTCAGTGCTGTTAATCCTAAACTAGTCAAAGACTTTAATAATGACTCTCTTCGCAAAGTTAAATCTGACAAAGCTGATTCCATCAAGATCGCCCGCTATGCTCTTGACAAATGGCAAAATCTTAAACCATATAGTATTGTGGATGAATTGCGCACACAACTAAAGGCCATGAATCGTCAGTTTCATTTCTATATGAAACAAAAAACGGCTATGAAAAATAATCTTATTAATCTCATTGACCAGACATACCCAAATGCAAATACTTATTTTAATAGTCCCCCCCGCAGTGATGGCTCCCAAAAATGGGTTGATTTTGTCTAAAGTAACGAGAATGCGGTGTGCCGTTTTTCAAAAATCAGAAATATAATAGCTTACGAACGAGTAGCAAAATTGCGTAAATCCAGTTTTGCTGCTCGTTTTTTTGTGCGAAAAAAGGAGGAAACATAAAAGAGATTTACGCAATCGGGCTTCCGGCAATCCTTGCACAGGCACTGATGTCTGTCATGGTTTATGTGATGAACCTGATTTTAAAATTCAATCCCTCCGCCCAGACCGCATACGGACTGTTCTATAAAGTACAACAGTTTGTACTGTTTCTGGCATTCGGACTGAGGGACGCGATCACGCCGATCATAGCGTTTGCATATGGAATGGGAAGCAAAAAGCGGGTTCAGGACGGAATGAAATATGGTCTGATTTATACGGCTGTGCTCATGGTAATCGGAACAGCAATTACGTAAATTTTTCCGGGCGCGTTTGCTTCGCTGTTCAATGCCGGACAGTCGAGAGCGTATTTCATTGGAGCGATGCGGATCATTTCGATCAGCTTTCTTTTTGCGGGAATCAATGTGGCATATCAGGGAATCTACCAGGCACTGGAAAGCGGTGCAGAGTCCCTGGTGATTTCCCTGCTCAGACAGTTTGTGATCCTATTGCCGCTGGCTGGTATTTTTTCCGTGTTTGTCAAAAACGGACAGGCAGACGTTTCGCTGATCTGGTGGGCGTTCCCGATCACAGAGCTTGCTGCTTGCCTGGTGGGATATGCCCTGTTAAAGAAAGTCAAAAAGAACAAGGTGGAAAATTTGGAATAAGGAAAATGCAACGCCGGATTTGTATGAAAAAGTGTTCGAAAAACATCCTCGAGGATACTCTGTAAAAAGGAATTCGTATTACGAAAAGGGGGTGGAGGGATAGGGCTGCCTTAGCAGGATGATCGTATGGAAAAGCAAATCCTTTTCGTCATAATAGAGATTCATGCTGCCTTCATAACGCTCTACAATCCGGCGAACACTTTTCAAACCAAATCCATGCGAAGAAGGCTCTTTTTTGGAAGTTATCAGTTGATGGTTATGTGCAGTAAAAGGATCTGTACGGCAGGAGTTTATCATAGTAATAACGGCAAAAGGAGTATGTTCTTTTCGATGCACATTCAGTTCAATCAGGGCATGATCGGTTTTGGATGCAGACTTTAAAGCATTATCTAAAATATTGCAAAAAATAGCAGTAAGATCAGCATCCGGGAGATGGCGCAGGACACCGCTGCGGATATCCGTATGGAAAGTGATATGTTTTTCCTGACATTGACGTTGATAACGGGAAAGAATTACGTTCAGCATATGGTGGTCGCAAACACGGGCGCTTTCTGTCAAATCTGAGGACTGTAAAAGGGTATGGATGTAGGTGTCAATTTTTTCATATTCTTTGGCAGAATTTAAAATCTCAAGGGACTGCAGGTGCTTTTTCATGTCATGGATCAAAATACGCTGGCTCTCATGTTGGGATAAGAGCATTTTATAATAGGCAGCGGTGTCGGATTCTTTTTGCAATAGAAGCTGCATATCTGTATACTGTGCACTTTTCTTTTGTGTATACTGATTGATGCCGAAAGCAAAAATATTGCTGATTAGCAGTAATATGGCGCTGATAGAGACCAGAACATTGATGGAGGAAGGTAAAGAGATATACTCTCCAACCTTAATTAAGGTAGCTAAGGTAAATATTGTTGCAACCGGAGTAAATAGGAGCAATAAGCTATGCCAATCTTTTTGGGGATGATATGTTTCCTTTTTAAAGAAAAAGATAAGAAGATAAGCAGCAATAAAAAACAGCCCTTTGCTGAAAATTACAAAAATGAGCGAATAAGGGAAAATATCATAATGATGTAAAAAAGTTGGGGTGAAAACACTGAGGATACCAATCGGCAGAATTTCACACGCTGCCATCAGGGCAGAGAGGATAATAGCATGGAAACATGCCGTATACCATTTTGTCCTATGGAGGAGATATAGAAGAAGGAAGTTGATCAGAGTGTATAAAATTAAATTTAATCCGGTTAGTTTCAGAAAAGAAAAGCCCAGAAGGATGGCATATGAAGCGCTTAGGAAAGCGGCACGGATTTGGGGAGAAAATTTGGCTGGAAAAAACGTATCGGAATAAGCCCAGAATATAATTGCTTCTATGAAATAGGATAAGAAAAAAGCAATAAATGTTTCCATAGTCACGCCCTGCTTTCTAAATATAATAAATAGGCATTTTTAAAATCCGTATATTTCCGCTTAGTCAGATAGGCAGTAAATTGTCCGTCCTCTAGATAAATTATGTCATGATTAAAATTACTTACATGCTTCAAATTCACAATAAAACTGCGATGAGATTGAATAAAACAATTTTTAGGAAGGATCTCAATCCAGTATTGTATACTGTGAATAGATTCATAATCTTTTTTGGAGGTATGGACAATGATTTTTCGCCCTTGAGTTTCAATAAGAATAATATCGTTGACAGGAAGGGTCAGGGTTTCTTCTTTTGTTTCCAAGGCAATCTTCTGGGACAAAGTATGGTATACAGCAAGGGCATCCTTCAGATTACGGAACAGGCGTTGCTTCTCTAAGGGTTTGGAGAGGTAGCGGAATACATGGAAACGCATCGCTTCGTCAAGGTACTCAGAGTAAGAGGTGACTACGAATATAATAATATTTTTGTTACGTTCTTTTAAGACATTTCCAATATATATACCGTTCATTCCGGGCATTTCAATATCCAGAAAAAGAATATCAATGCTCCCAGTATAGGATAGCAATTCTTCCCCGCTTGTAAAAGTGATAATTTTAGGAAGAGTTAGGTGATGTTGCTTAAAGAAAAGCTGCAGACAGTGCTGAAGTTTTTGAATAAATAGTTTGTCATCATCACAAATAATAAGTTGCATTTGCAGAAACCTCCTGCCGAAAAAGCACTTTCTATTATATAGAAATAGAAGGGAAATGCAAGTATCCAGAGTGAAAAGACTCAAAATGACCAAAATTGAATGAAAAATGTCGTTTCATGTAAATACTATTGAATGTATTACAAATTTATGCAATTTTATTATTCATGACAATAGAATGCTCGCAGAGCGTGCATTCTATTGTTGCAAATCGTGTAGATTTATATTTTAGGATTTAGAAATAAATTATCTTTAATGAAAAATAATACAGGAATGAGAATATGAAAGCAGAAAATAAAAAATTTAGAACCATTCATCTGTCGCTGGAGGCAATTGGGATTATATTTCATTATGTACCTACATTAGCGATTATAAAGATTGTGTTAGCAATGATATCAGGAGCAGGAACTTCTTGCTCCTTTTGGTTTATGCAGAGGTTAGTAGATGCAGTTAGTAGTAAGATTTTGAATGGAGGAACAATAGAATATATTATTTCGGCAGGGATTGGTTTTCTGATAGCGATGTTGATTCCGATCATATGCAGTAGTTATGTGGATGGTATGATACAGATTGAAATGGAGAGAAAAATAGGTGAAAAATTATCAGAGGATGTAATCAGAAAATTTATGAGGATTCCATATGCCGATTTTGAAAGTATGGAATTTCAGGATACATTGATTCAAATGTCGCGAAATCCGGATAGGATGATTCTGAAGTTGTTTCAAAATACGATAATGGCGATGCGATATTTTATGATATTGGCAGGACTGACAGGGATCTTTTTGAAAGCGGGAGTTGGGATTGCAGTCAGTTTTTCAGTTTTGTTCGCGCCGTTGATTTGGCTCAATTTCAAGACGGCAGACATGATGAATAAAATTTATAATGAACAAACTATAGAGCAGCGGAAACGGGATTACTTAGAACAGCTTTTGACAGAAAAGGATTCATTGCTTGAGTTAAAGATATTTGGAGCTGTTAGATTTCTGGAAAAAAAGAGAAAAGCGTTAGTGAAAGAGGTGTTGAATCGGAGAATCAGAGTAAAGGTAAAGGCACACAATTATTATTTGATTGGGAATTTCCTGACATTTGTCTGGTTATTCTCAATTTTAGTGTTTTTATGTATGAGTGCACTGGAAGGAAGTATTACATTAGGAGTTTTTGCAGCAGTTTTGACTGCGATGGGGGAAGCCTTGGATGATTCTGAAGCGTTATATATGACTTTGCAGAAAATGAGATGGGGAACGAATGTTGTATCTCACTTTTTGAGGTTTATGAGGTTGGAGGAAGAACATGATCCCCCAAAAAGTAAGGAAGTAAAAGGAGATAACTGTATACGATTTGAAAATGTGAGTTTTACATATCCGGGAAGTGAACATTGTATTTTAAAGAATGTGAGTTTTGAAATCAAAGGTGGAGAGCATATTGCGTTGGTAGGCGTAAATGGCGCTGGAAAGTCGACCATTATAAAATTGTTGTGTCGTTTATATCGACCACAGAGTGGAAGAATTGTAGTAAATGGAATTGATTTGCAGGAATTTTCACAGGAACAACTTCAGAAGCTATTTTCAGTAGTATTTCAGGACTATAATAGATTTTATTTGACACTTCGGGAAAATGTAGCAGCAGGGGCATTGGAGCGTAAAGAGGATGATGAAAACGTGAGAAAAGCACTTCGCATGGCGGGAATTGAAAATGAAAAATTATTGATGGAGTTGGATTTACCGCTGGGGAAGTTAGAAGAACAGGGGATAGAGTTGTCCGGTGGGCAGTGGCAGAGAATAACGATTGCCAGGGCTTATTTTACGGATTCCGAATTTGTGATTTTGGATGAGCCTACATCAGCTCTGGACCCTATTGCGGAGAACGCTATGTATGAAAATATCGCATCTGTCTTGACACAGAAAAGCTGTATTTTTATCTCACATCGTCTGGCGAGTGCCAAGATGGCGGACAGAATACTTGTTTTATCCAAGGGACAAATTCAGGAAGAAGGAAGTCATGCGGAGCTGATGGAACGCAGCGGTATTTATGCAGATATGTATAGGATGCAGAGCAGTTGGTATGAGAATCATGGGAGTGAGAGAGAATGTGATGAGGAAAATAGGAAATATATTTAAAATATTGTTTTGGGCAGCCCCTTTTTCGACAGCTGTCACTGTACTTTATTATATTTGTCAGGCAATCATCCCAGCGATGTCGACTATTTTATTTGCAGGAATACTCCAAGGGGTAATTGAGTTACAAGGGGGTAACAGAGAACTCCTGATAAAAAATGTAGCGATTTATCTTGGGATGCGAGGGGGAATGTATTTTTTGAATTATGGCTATAGTGTTTTGGTCAATACGGGGATTTTTGAAAAAGGCAGCATGTGTTTTAGGCAATTTCTGCAGGAAAAAACGGCAAGAATGTCTTTATATAATATGGAAAATTCAAAGATATTAGATCAGAAGAAGCGTGCAGAACGAACAGTTGAAGAGGATGTTCCGGCAATGGTATTTTATCAGTTTTTAGAGGCGGCATCAGCAGCGTTTGGTGTTGTAGCAGTATTGGGAATTATGCTGGATTATCATTGGGTTCTTGCGCTGGCAGCTATTTTGGCAGTATTGCCATTTCCAATTGTAAAAGTTATAAGAGGGAAAAGTCATGTACGGGTAAAAAATTCACAAAGCAAGACGGTGCGCAAGATGGAGTATTATTGGAAAATATTGACAGGAAAGGATAGCGCAAAGGAACTTAGAGTATTGGGATGTCAGGAATACTTATCACGGCTATGGAAGAAAGAAAGTTTTTTTGTAAGGGAACAGTTATGGATGGAAAAGAAAAAGGATGCAGTATGGTGTTTCTTATGTGACATCATTCAATTTGCAGGATATATAGGAGCATTACTACTTGCCGTGGGACTTGCCGTATGGGGACAGATGGAGGCTTGTGTATTTGGTGCATTGATTTCCGCATTATTGAATCTGCAGAATTGTATAAAAGCATTTCTGGAGGCAGTAGGAGAATTGCCGGAGCTTTTAAGTCTTTATAATAATTATGATGCATATTTAAAATTGGGAGAAGAATTTAAGAAAAAGGAAGAGAAACGATGTGTAGATAGACAACCACAAATTTCTTTTAGCCAAAAGAAAATTTGTTTGGAACATGTATTTTTTTCTTATCCGGAGATGCAGGAAAACGTTCTTGAAGATATTTGTTTAGATATTTTGCCAGGAGAGCATATTGCAATTGTTGGAGAAAATGGAAGTGGGAAAAGTACATTAGCAAAGCTTATTCTCGGATTATATCCAGTTTTGAAAGGAACGATACGGTGGGGGGAGATTGATTTGAATCAGTGTATGGTAGAGAATTTGCATCGCTATATTTCGGTGGTTTCACAAAATTTTGTGAAATATTATCTGACGTTGAGGGAAAATATAGGAATTTCATGTGTAGAAAAATTGGAGTCTGATCAAGAAATTATAAGAGCGTTGGAACAGGTTGGATTTACGGAAAAAATCTCATTGAACCAACAGCTTGGAACAGAATATGGGGGTGTTGATTTTTCGTTGGGGCAATGGCAAAAGCTGGCGATTGCACGGGGAATACTAAGGAATGCAGAAATAATTGTGATGGATGAACCAACTAGTGCATTAGATGCAATTACAGAAAATGAAGTATTGAATTTATTTATGAAAGTGATGGAAGAGAAAACAGCGCTGTTGATTTCACATAGGATTGGAATTTGTTGCAAAATGGATAAAATTGTAGTAATGAAAAAAGGTAGAATTGTGGAGATTGGTTCACATGAGGAGTTATTGAGAAAAAACGGAGAATATGCCAGATTGTACTGGGCACAGGCAGGATGGTATCAAGAAAAATAGAAGTTATATATCCAATTTCAAAACAGTCGCAAATCAACTGTTAAACTTCCGGGAATTGTATTTGCAAAGCGGTTTCTTTCTATGCTACAATCAGGTTCAGGAGCTTCGTGTGGAGTGGAAACAGAACTGACAGAGGCATTTACGCAATTCGATGAACTGGGAGTGACAGAATGGAAACAACAACACTAATATTTTTGTTTATACTGGTATGGGGCATACTCGGAGTTACGTTTCTTTGCATCGGCATCGGACTGCATGTAAGAGAACGGAAAAAAAGAAATACCTGCACGTTGCCGGTCACTGCAACCGTAGTGGATCTACGAAGAGAAAGAGTGGGCGTGGATGATTTTTCTGTCAGTGGAGAGGCGGCGTTAAAATCGTGGTTTCCGATTTATGAATACACCGTTGGAGGTGTGACACAGAGAGCAAAAGCATTTATCGGAACTGCGAAACCGGAAGTGGAAGTAGGGCAGGCGGTGGAGCTTTTTGTCAATCCTGATTGCATTGAGGAATTTTATTGCCCGACTGAAAAAGCGTCGTGTATTCAAAAGGTGTTTATCGGAGTGGGAGCAGTGTGTCTGTGCCTTGCAGTCATTATGGTAGGAATCCTTTGGTTTGTATCAGGATCCCTGGTATGTATAATATTGCAAACTTCTGTTGAAAAAAATGTGATGGAATATAATCACATAGAATGGACAGAGTTTACGGTAAAATAACGAAATAAACCACTATTTTAATGGTTTTTCTTGTAGGAGACCAAGCTATGAAGGTAATCATTCGTTCCCCGAAATCGGAGGATTATGACAGATTTTCGAATATTATGGATCAGGTTCAGGCGCTTCATGTGGAATGGAGACCGGACGTTTATAAACCGGCAAGTCCTCTGATTACAAGGGAAGTATTCGAAGAAATTTTGAAAGAAGAGAACTGGTTCGTGGCGGAGGCGGACGGCATGGTGGTCGGTGTTCTGGAAATCATGGTGCGCCATGTGGAAAGCCCTTCTCAGGTGACAAAGGATATTCTGTTTATCAGCTCGATGGCGGTGGATCAGGCATATCGCGGAAATGGAATCGGGCATTTATTTTTCGAAAAAGCGAAGCAGCTCAAAGAAGAGAGAGGATACGATGCGATTGAGCTGCAGGTAAATGCTAAAAATCGGCTGGCGTATGAAATGTACAAAAACTATGGATTTACCGAAAAATCGATCAACATGGAGCTGAAACAGAACTGACAGGGGCATACTCGGAGTTACGTTTCTTTGCATCGGCATCGGACTGCATGTAAGAGGACGGAAAAAATACCTGCACTTTTCCAGTCACTGCAACGGTAGAGGATCTGCGAAGAAAAATGGAGAACGGACATGAAAATAGCAGTAATGTCAGATATACATGGAAACTATATCGCCTTGCAGCGCTGTCTGGCGCATGCGTTGGAGCAGAATGTGGATGCCTATATTTTTTTGGGCGATTATTTGGGCGAGTTTCCCTATCCGCAAAGAACGCTGGAGATTCTGTATGAACTGAAACAAAATGCTTCCTGCATTTTTATAAGGGGAAATAAAGAAGATTACTGGCTCAATCGCAGAAAAGATCAAAACTGTGACTGGAAAAGTGGAAACCGCAGTGTCATGGCAATGATTTATAATTACAACAGTCTGAATGCAAAGGATCTTGATTTTTTTGAAACGTTGCCGATCAGCCAAAGCATCCGGTTTGCCGGGATGGAACCGGTTCTGGCTTGTCATGGAACGCCTTTTGAGAATCAGAAAGCGCTGCTTTCGGAGGATTTATTCGTTCAAAAATGCGAAGAGCGCTATATCATATGCGGACATACCCATATGCAGGGATTCGTTTCTGACGGGAAAAAGAAAATCATAAACGCGGGAGCGGTCGGAGTTCCGTTGAAGTCCCCGAAAAAAACACAGTACATGATATTGACCTCGGACGGAAAGGACTGGAAGCCGGAATTTCTTTCCCTGGAATATGACGTGGATACCGTAATAAAAGAAATTCACGAATCCGGGCTTTGGGATGCATCGCCGTACTGGTGCAGGATCACGGAGCATTTGTTGGATACCGGAGAGCTGCCCCACGGAACGGTCTTAAATCATGTCATGAAACTAAACGACTATCAGGACCCCTGGTATAATATTGCGGACTCCTATTGGGAGAAAGCACTGGACGAGCTGGGGATAAGATAGGGTGGAACAAGCTTGCAGGTATTGTGAACTTTGGTTTGACGAAGTTGCGTTTGAGAGGAATACCGGTTATGGTCAGAAAATTACAAAAAGCAGATATAGACAGAGTTGCCGATATATGGTTAGATACGAATTTAAAAGCACATGATTTTATTTCTGCTCAATATTGGAAACGTAATTTTGAATTGGTAAAAGAAATGCTGTTACAGGCGGAAGTCTATGTCTATGAAAGTGATCAGAAAATCCAGGGGTTTATAGGGCTGAACAACGATTATATCGAGGGCATTTTTGTTTCTGATAAAATGCAGTCTCAGGGTATCGGTAAAATTCTGCTGAATGATACAAAAGACAAAAGAAACGAATTACGCTTAAATGTGTATCGGAAAAATACACGGGCAATCTCTTTCTACAAGAGGGAAGGTTTTGAAATCCAGAGCGATGGATTGGATGAAGCTACTGGAGAAAGAGATTATGTAATGGTGTGGAAAAAGAAATAGAAAATCCCGTTTGCAGAATTACGAAAATCCAAATTCCGAAAAAGATATGATGCTCCTGACAAACTGCCGTGTCTGCTAAAAGCAAGACACGGCAGTTCACGTTGCTTTCCTCTCTTGTGGATGTATGATACAACTTATCCCCTGATTTTTACAACTTACAGTCCCCAATGTAGATATGAAAAACAAGCTATGATATAGTATCGTAGAACCGAAGGGAGGGGTGTTCTTTCCTGTATTGTGAAAAAACAGTATTTAAGTGCAAGCAAAAGCTGTATGATCTTGCATTCAGATACAGGCGTTAGCGTTGTTTCAGGCACATACGAAAGAAATGGAAGAAAAATATGGAGAAACGATTATGGAAGAAAGAAAAATTTTGACACCACAGTCCGTTCAGCAGGATCTGGACGCTTTGGGGCAATACAAAACAGCAGACGTGGACAGGCTGATCCGCCGCTATGTCAAGGAACAGGCGGACGCAGCTCCCCTTCGGGAACATATTTTGACGGAGCAGCAGTTTCATCGGATCTACTATTATGTAAACTTACAGCAAATTAAGGATGTGGCTGCACGGATGGCTTTCATCCATGAGAATTTACTGTTTACGGATTGGTGGCACACGGATCAGATCATTCGGTATGTGGCGGCGCTGGATTTTGAAATGGCGATAGGGTATGCTCAGGAATATATTCATTCCGATGATCCATTTATTCGTCGCTGGGGCTATGTAATGTTCATTTCCCGGCTGGGGCATGGTCATGCAGAGCGGTTGCTGCCGCTGATGAAAGCAGATGATCACTATTATGTGCAGATGGCGCAAGCCTGGTTGATCGCAGAGCTGACTATTTTTGAGCCGGAGGTTGTTCATCGGTGGATGAAAAGCTGTGGGCTTCCTTATTCCATCTGCGGCAAGGCCATTCAGAAAATCTGTGATTCCTACCGGGTTTCCGACGAGTGGAAAGTGAAATTCAAAGCCTTGCGGACGGAACTGAAAGCAGCATTTGAAGCGTATGATTCCTTTCCGCACAGTTGGCAAGGAATGCAAAAAAATTTCAGTATAAGTTGATAAAATCGGGCGCGCGGGCCTCTCAATATGGAGATGCGATTGACTGGCTGATTCGGGCTGGAATTGTGAATAAGTGTATGAAATGCAGTCAGGGATTTTATCCGGTTGCAGCATATCAGGATGTGAGTGCATTTAAATTATATTATAGTGATATGGGTATTATGTCCGCCAGATTGGGAATGACTCTGGAGGCGCTACAGGGTAAAGAAACAGAGCATTTCCGAGGTATATTGACAGAAAACTATGTTGCAATTGCGCTGAAAACGAATGGCTATGATCTTTATTATTGGGAATCAGATAATAGAATGCGCGCTCTGCGAGCATTCTATTGTCATGAATCAAATTGTCGGTGTCCTATTCGGATTGACCGACTATGCCTATTGGCTTTATGTAACTGACACAGAAGGGAATATAGATATGTCAACTACCCACGACCTAAAGGTCATGGGCTTGTAACTGCCCAGTCGTACTAACGGTTTACACCTCCGACCTTTAACCCCAATAGATACTGCTATCTAAAGTGGC
>ERZ826051.1175-NODE-1175-length-25258-cov-4.944451_pt1 | contig 25258 bp, 19 predicted proteins | sample MGYA00519928_ERZ826051 | MGnify/ENA primary metagenome ERZ826051 (study PRJEB31778, sample SAMEA3449219) | human gut metagenome | biome: human gut; feature: human-associated habitat; material: faeces | place: United Kingdom | collected 2010/2012 ...
GCTCCGTGTAGATCTAATATTACATAAATTCCTCTTTGACTGCACTGTTCTACAAACCAGTCAAGTTTTCTGAATGCATTGTCTCTTAATACCCAATCATTTTTTGAAGAATCATATCTATATAAATTCATGTATGTGAATGGTACCCTTATAACACTCATTCCCAAATTTTTGCAATTATCAAAGTCTGACTCTGTCCAGTAATTATCTTCATAGTAATCAAGAAGACTGTACATTTGGTTTTCCCCGAATCTATCCTTTAAATTAGACATTAATGTCTTTTGATCCCTTACATTAGTGGAACACATCCAACTTTCCTGTACAAATAATCCTCCTGCATTTGTACCTCTCAAATGAACTGTGTTTCCATTTCCGTAATTATTTCTTATTGATGTTCCATAACATTTTAGAAAATCATTTGATGTGAAGCCTGTAATCGCTCCACTTACCTGTTCGGCAGTGCCTGAAGTAAATGTACCTGCTAACATTCCTACTGTTAAACATACTGTCAATATTCCTGCAGACATTTTTCTGCCTATAGCCTGTAATTTTTTCACAATAGTTTCTTCCCTTCTCTTATAATATTCGTTGTTTAACCTTAAACTACTAAAAAAATTATAGTCTTTTAATATGTGTTTTTCTATATGATAAAACTATTTTTATTATTTTTTGCATTTTCTTAAAATTTGCACTTAAATGGGACGCTGTTTTTGTGCGAAATGCTCTCTTGATCCTGTTTTAAATCTCTTTTTTAGGCAAATTTTCATATTTTCATTACTAAAAATATTTCAAAATAAAAATCGACCTTAAAAAGTCATATTATAATTCTGACCTTTTAAAATCGATTCTTCTACACTTTATTAATTCGTGTTTTTCTTTCTCCTAAATATTATAAATAACGATATTGTAACAAGCCACCCTGCCAGAGATAAAGCACTTCCAAGCCCCAGTCCCGGAGTTACATAAGAGTATTCTATTTTATGATTTCCTTTCGGTGCAACTACACCCATGTACATTCCGTTTGTTTTTATTATTTTTGCCGGCTTTCCATCAATTTTTGCTGACCAGCCTTTTGAATAAGGAACTGCGGTACAAATAAGTTTTTTGTTGTTAAGCTTTGCATTATAAGATATTTTATTATGTTCAATTTCCAAATTCTTAATATTTAATTTTAATTTCTTAACATACTTTTTATAGTTGTCCATAGGCTGACACACAATCTTTATATCATCAAAGGTATACACGCCCGGCGACGACATATAGAAATATGCTTCTTTAAGAGAATTTTTATTATAGCCATAATTGCACAATGTCGATTTTGCTCCATTATAAATATAATACTTAGTGCAATAGTTAAATCCGGCATACTTGTCATTAATTATCCCGCCAAGATAAAAATTATCCACACGCTTATTATATATAACATCACTTCTTTCATCCTGTGAAATGTCAGATGCTTTAAGCTTTTCTTTTACATATTCGTCACTGAAATGATTGTAATCAATTCCCTTAATATTTAGGTGTGTTTCACTATTTGCAATACCTTTAAAAGAAATAGGTATTTTCACCATACCGCTTTTTACGGTAATTTTATCGCCTTTTACTTTCATATTAGGAAGTTTCATTTTCTTTAGCTTAGACATGAATTTCTTCTTATTAACAACTACTACTGAATTGCAGGAAGGTGTTCTTTCCTTCAACTCGCCATTCATGTCATCCTGAACAACCGCAATCTGAAGCATGGCATTTTCTTTATCATAAGAGTCTAAGCTGTCCCAATCGCTTTTTTTCATATAGTTATCATAGCCATAAACAAGAGGAAGTGCCAAAGAATTTTCATAAAGGTAAACATTATCATTATTTTCGTCTTCCGCCTTTGTCTCCAAAGTATCCTTTAATTTATATCCATATGGTACGCTGGTTAAATCTATCCCACTGCCTCTTTTCAAGTAGTATTTCACTCCGGCAAGTTCCATAAGACCGGTTCTTCTTGACAAATCTTTTGTCCACACTGCCGTAAAAATATCTGAATTTTCCAAACTTTCCATTGTTTCAGATATATTACCGGAAGTTATACTGTAATAGGAGGAAACTGTCGGGACGTCATTTACCAGAGAATAATTTGAACTGCCTTCATATATGCTCTCAACTCTATATAAAGATTTATCATCATCCTTAACTTTACTTATTCCGGAATTAGTCATTACATCATTAACCTTACCGGCTTTTATAAACTGTCCCATTATGCCGCCATTATCAATAACAAACTGTGTCATCATCTTTGTTCCGCACTCAAATGCAAACAACATAAAAGTGTAATAAAAAACGTGATTTAAAGCAAAAAAGAGGTATCCGAAGACACCTCTCTTAACATCTCTTTTCCGATTGCTAAATATTCCGCAATCCCTTTATTTATAGGCTTTTTCTAATTAGAACTTGCCAGCGTTAGCTGCTTCTTCAACAGAAACGGCAACTGCTACTGTAGCACCAACCATTGGGTTATTACCCATTCCGATAAGACCCATCATTTCAACGTGAGCTGGAACTGATGAAGAACCTGCGAACTGAGCATCTGAATGCATACGTCCTAATGTATCTGTCATACCATATGAAGCTGGACCTGCAGCCATGTTATCTGGATGAAGTGTACGTCCTGTACCACCACCTGATGCTACTGAGAAGTACTTCTTACCCTGTTCGATACATTCTTTCTTGTATGTACCTGCAACAGGATGCTGGAATCTAGTTGGGTTTGTTGAGTTACCTGTAATAGATACACCAACATTTTCGTGATGCATGATTGCAACACCTTCCTGAACATCGTCAGCACCGTAACATTTTACAGTTGCACGAAGTCCATCAGAATAAGCTTTTTCGTAAACGATGTTTAACTTAGCTTCTTTATAATCATATTTTGTTTCAACATATGTGAAACCATTAATTCTTGAAATAATCTGAGCTGCATCTTTTCCAAGACCATTTAAGATAACTCTTAAAGGTTTCTTACGAACCTTGTTAGCCTTTTCTGCGATACCGATAGCACCTTCAGCAGCTGCGAATGATTCGTGTCCTGCAAGGAATGCGAAACATTCTGTTTCTTCTTCAAGTAACATCTTTCCTAAGTTACCATGTCCAAGACCTACTTTTCTGTGGTCGGCAACAGAACCAGGAATACAGAAAGCCTGAAGACCTTCACCGATTGCTGCAGCAGCATCAGCAGCTCTTCTACAACCTTTCTTAATAGCGATAGCTGCACCTACTGTGTAAGCCCAGCATGCATTTTCAAAACAAATTGGCTGAATCTTTTTAACCTGTTCGTAAACATCTAATCCAGCGTCCTTTGTAATCTTTTCAGCTTCTTCGATAGAAGCGATTCCATAACTATTTAAAACAGAATTAATCTGATCAATTCTTCTTTCATATGATTCAAATAATGCCATTGTTGTTACCTCCTATTCCTTTCTTGGATCGATAATCTTAACAGCGTCATCAACACGACCATACTGGCCTTTTGCTTTTTCCCAAGCTGTTGTAGGATCATCACCATTTTTGATAAAGTCTGTCATCTTTCCTAAGCTAACAAACTGGTAACCAATAACTTCATTATCAGCATCAAGAGCGATACCTGTTACATAGCCTTCTGCCATTTCAAGATATCTAACACCTTTAGCCTTTGTAGCGTACATTGTACCAACCTGTGAACGAAGTCCTTTTCCTAAATCTTCAAGTCCGGCACCAACTACAAGACCGTCATCTGAGAAAGCACTCTGAGTTCTACCATATACGATCTGTAAGAATAATTCTCTCATAGCTGTATTGATAGCATCACAAACTAAGTCAGTATTTAAAGCTTCAAGAATTGTCTTTCCCTGAAGAATTTCAGCTGCCATAGCTGCTGAATGTGTCATACCTGAACATCCGATTGTTTCGATTAATGCTTCTTCAATGATACCTTCTTTAACATTTAATGTAAGCTTACAAGCACCCTGCTGTGGAGCACACCAGCCAACACCATGTGTAAAACCTGAAATATCTTTGATTTCTTTTGAGTGAACCCATTTTCCTTCTTCTGGAATTGGAGCAGGTTCATGCTTTGCGCCCTTAGCTACAGGACACATCATTTCAACTTCTTTTGAATAAATCATCTGAATAAATACTCCTTTCGAAATATAAACTATGGATTAAAATCCATGTTAATGCAGTATAGATAACATAATAAATTATTACTGCTCTATCTGTGAGTTTTCATTATCGCCCACACTCGCTTTGTATTTTCTCATAAAATGACAAAATAGTCCATAGTTTAATCGAAAGTTTTTTATTTTTAAGTAATTATTTCTGCTTTTTACTAATAACTATATCTCCAAATTGTTTTTATTTGATTTTTTATTCTGTCAAAACTCCATTTTTTTGTACTTCTTACTTTACAATATGGATCATTAACAAGAAATCCTTCGTCTGTGTAACCGTATATTACAATAAAGTGTCCCTGTGTTGTAAAATCTCCTGCACCAACAGAGCAAATCAGCATATTTCCGTTATCAAGTGCATTTTCCATCTCAATCTGTGAAACAGCCATCTGATTAACAGTTATTCCGTAGTTCTTAGCCACCTGCGACATTAAAAGCCATGATGTTCCCTGTCCATTAACATAATATCCATTCTCTTCGCTGTGTCTGGCTATTTCTGCCGGTGTAGCTTCTGAATTATGCGTAAGTCCTACAATAACCATTGACATACATGTCGGACCGCAGCCTGCCATACCGATATTTTCATCACCATAAGGGATATAAGCCCATCTTTCATCCCACTGAATAAATAAAGGATGTGCACTTTTTCTTTCTTTTTCTGTAAGTTTAATATCACTTAAATCTATTTCCTCATTAGAATCCTGTGCTGTTGTTTCCTGCACTGTTTCTGCCTCTGTTAAAGTTGTTTCTTCTGATTCGTCTGACTGTGTTTTTAAATATTTTAAAGTGTACTGATTGTCAGGATATCCAATAAGAAAATCCTGCATTTCAGGATTGTTCAAAACTGCATTAAGCATTCCCTTTGGATATTCATCTATTCTGTCATAAATCTTTTTATATTTTTCATCGTGTTTTGATCGTTCTTTAAGCTCTGCAACGATTTTTTCTGTTGTTCTTGTTTTAGGCTTAATTGTTTTATATACTTTTGTATTCTTGTTTGTTGTAGTTTCAGTTTCCTTCTGTGCTGTTTTATTTTTATTTTCAGTAATAGATGCTGTTACTTCTTTTTTCGCCTCTCTTGACTTTTCAGCAGGTAATATTACAACAATCGAAAAAATAATAATTACAACTAATGCTATGGGATAAATATTTCTTTTTAGTATAATCAAGAGTTTTTCTCTTGGTGTAAGTTCTCTCCTTCTTCTACTTCTTCGTGTGTAATCTCTGTTATTTTCCATTATTTATACCCATATCCTTCTATTTTTTCTATGCTTCTCATTAAATTAATTGACAACTAATTCGATTTTTATGTGCCAATATTTAATTGCACAATTATTATCATGTACTTATTTGTATCATTTTTGCATACTTTTTTTATTCTACTAATTCAAGGCAAAAAAAACAATATCAAAAACTACTTAAATTTCACTTTTTTCGTCTTTGATATTGTTTAGACTGTGATAAGATGCTTATTTTATTTTTTTTACCACTTTATAATTGTTTAAATCCAGTACTTTTACGTCTTTTCCCAGAGTGACGATGTAGAAATAGTTATCTATATAAAGTCCTCTCACAGCACAAGACTCCCCTGATAATGAAACTTCTGCAAGCTTTTTAAATTTATTATTTTCAAACCTGTATAAAACATAAACATCTTCGTAGTTACCATTTGAAAGTGTTGCCTTAAATCCGATTAAGTTCTTTTCTTTATCTACTATAATTGATTTATAATCATGTAAGGCATCTGAATACATATATCTTTTCAACACCTTCTTAGAAATCTGTTTTGCCTTTCCATTAGATACATTGTACATTTCAAGTTTCAGATAATTATCATTTTCCATTCCAAGTCCTAACATTGAATTTTCATCATAGAAATGAAGATAATCTGAATAGCCCGGAAGTTTCAACTTTCCTACGATTTTAGGATTTTTCATATCTGAAAAGTCTACTGTAAATAATGGATCAGTATTTTCGTATGTTACAAAATATCCATAGTTGCCCAAGTATCTTACTGCATAAACACTTTCATTCTTTGCAAGTCCTTTAATACTTGCCACCTCTTTAAGATTTTCATCAAGTACATATACATTATTATCTAAAACTTCTTCCTCATAATATTTTTCATAATCGTTAGTGTTCACAATATTTTCGGAAATTATTTTACCTTTTCCATCTTTAAGAACTGTTCTTTCTCCCACATATGATGAGGTACTATTACTTGAAACAAATCTTAAGCATCCGGTTTTTTCATCAAAAGACAGATTGCTATCTACATATCCTTCTACACTGTTTTCGTTTACAAAGTTTAATTTTCCGTCTTTATATGAATACTTTACAATATTTGTTTTTATCTGACTTTTAAAATATCCTATTTTTCTTGTTTCTGTAACCTTTGACCAGTCATATTCTCCACCATATGCCTTTTTGACCTTTTTTATTTCCTTGGCTGACAGATTTTTTTGGGATTCCTGCAATTTTCCAATATTTATCTTTTTTAGTATATTCTTGCCTTTTTTTGTGTCAGAAATATCTATTTCCTCATATTCATCATCAATTAAATATATGTTGTTTTCACTGACATATACGTTTTGAACATTTCCTGCAATTGCTGTCTGGTCATAGAATTTATCGGGGTTATTGATATCCATAACTGTTATAACAGTATAACTGCAGTCATCTATTTTGTTTGGCAAATAGATTTTTGAATAATCCATTGGCTTTTCATTAATTTCAGGTACACAGGAGTCTCTTTTGTCAGTTATGTTTACATTTGCCTCAGATATTGTATAAACATAATTACCACTTAATTTTGATGAATCAAAATCTCCCTGCTGAGTGTTCTGTTTTATTAATTTAGGATTACTTCTGTCTGTTATATCATAAACAGATATTATTGTTATGGATTTTCCGTTGTTTACTCCACAACCTTTAGACGTAACCGAATCTTCTATGCCATACAGAACATCATCTTCATATACACCTGAAATTACTATTAATTTATTATCTGCATAATATATCTCTTTTACATTTAAATCTTCTTTGTTATATTTAATCTTTATTTTTGCTATTTTTTTAGTTTCTTTGCCCTGTGCCTTCACAATATTTACTACCGACTTTTTGTCATTTACAATATAAATATATTCACCATCAGTTTTTACAACATCACCTTCATCCACACCTTCTGTCTGGATATTTGTTGTTGAATATGCTTTTGAATCTGATTTTTTCTTTACGCCATCACTGGATATGGTGCTGTCAGAACTACTACTTTTTGCTGTTGCCTTAGTTCTATATGTATCGCTCTGATCTGTAGCTTTTTCTGACATTATTTTGTATATTTCATCATAAGAAGATGCCATTCTTGATTCATTGTTTTTTGCTACATGGACTGTTCTTGAAGCCAGTTCTCTTGCTTTGTTTTCAGTGTTTGTTCTATACCAGAAAACTGTTCCAACAACCAGTACAAGACAGGCTGCAAACCCTGTGCAAAGTCTGATTATCATCTTATTTTTGTTTTTTCTGCCTGTGGTTCTAATCTGATTAATCACATTAATATCTGTAGAAATCTTTGGAATATCTTCGCTGTCCTTTTTTATAAGATTTGCTATTTCAATGTTTTCCACATCAATTTCATCGTTTAGTTTATTTTTCATTTTTTCATTCTCAACCTTTTTGCTCGATTTATTCATTACTCTACCTCCAAATACTCTTTCATCTTCTTAAGACTTCTGTTAAGCCTTGACCTTACAGTTGAAGGATTCATTGATAGAATTTCTGCTACCTCATTGCTTTTATAGCCTTCCACTACGCATAAAGAAACAATCATTCTATCTTCCGTATTTAGTTTTGATAACGCTATCTTCACATCTGTTTTTTCGGCATTGCCAATGTTACTGTTGCTTTCAACTTTTTCCATATGACTTTCGTCTTTTATGTTAGGATTAAAAACATTAAATTTATTGTATTTATAATTAAGTTTCTGCTTGCACTTATTAGTTAGGATTTTTAAAATCCAACTTTCAAATGCATCTGCTGACTTTAACTTTTTAATATCTTTAAACGCATCAATAATTGTTTCACTTACTATGTCTTTTGCAAGCTCACTATTTCCTAATATGTACAAAGCCATTTTGTATAAATCATTGTTTATATCAATGTATATTTGTTCGAAAGCATGCATATTGCCTTTGGTTGCCGCCAAAACATCTTTCCTGTTAAAATTCATACTGGGTACCCTCTTCCTACTTTTAACTTTTTGCGTTTACATTTATATAGTGTAATAAATTTCTCAAACTGTTGCATTAAATTTAAAATAATTTTCTTATTAAAGAAAAATATCTTTTTGGCATATGTCTTTTCATACGCAAAAAGATATTTTCAAATTATTATTTAATTATATTATTATAAATAGAACTGATTTCATTCTCATCCATATAAGGTATTAAGTAGTCATCGCACAACATTGATGCAAGGATATGCAGACCACCTTTAGCAATTCTTAATTTCTCTTCCAATATGTTCTGATTAATTGTTATGTACTGTATATTACAATATTTAATTAATGAATATCTGGTTCCCATAGTACCTTCCCTTACTCCAACCAATTCGTCACCAATGAAAACACCACAGGTAATGAAACTTAAAATCTTTGCTATAAACATATAAAAAAGTATAAATGCTGAACCTGCAACAATTGCCATTTCAAACACTTTTGAAGGATTTACATAATAAATTATGCTTGCTGCAACAATCAAAACAATAACAGAATTAATTAAGTAATCCACAATATATTTTATTTTGACTTTATCAGGTTGTTTCTTTATATCCCCATCAATTCCTTCGCTAAATTCCGGCAATAACTTGTCAATATATGATTTTAACTGTTTCTTGCTACAATAAAATGTAAAATAGGCACTGGCCTTATCATCATCATTTAAGCCTACATTTACTATTTCAGCTGAATATTTTCTAAAAATTCTTGCAATAAATGTCTGATGAACTACAATGGCATTAATCTTGTCTATGGGAATGGCAAAATCTACTTTATTGTAAAGACCATATTTTATATAAAGCTTGTTCTTTCCACGTCTTGCCTTAAAATCATACATTTTAAGAAAACTTTTTGCCATAGAATAAAGAGAACCTATAATCAAAATGATTAAAGTAATTGCACCACCTAATGAAGCAATAATTGTTTTTCCATCATTTATGTCCGAAACAATTCCTGCTATAAAACCGGCTAAAGAACCTAAAAATAAAAGTATTGTTCCAACACTTAGAGAATAAAAACCATTTGTAATAATGTCTTTTGATGTTACTTCAATGTCATATTTCACGTAAGGATTAACTTCTTCCTCTTTTTCAAGAATTGTTCCTGTGTTAATTTCTTCAACACGTCTATTTATATAATTTCGAAGTTCTTCTCCCTGTTGCTTTTTTAGTATAAGCTTAATATCTGTACTATCTGCAGTGGATAAGCTATTAGTATCCAGTTTCAAATTGCAAGTTCCAATAATCATTTCAAAAATATTCTGATTAATATTAACATTAGAAATATTCTTTATTCCAACAGTATTCTTTACACTTCTTAATGTATTTCTCTCAACTGTTATTGTGTCGTTGCCAATTATTATCCAGGTTTTATACCATCTTCTAACCTTAAAGCCTACAATAAGACCTAGTACTGCCAGAATTGTAATCACAACAATAATCACAATCATTGTATATTTAGGATTATCTATCAAAGCTACTACATCATTGCTATCTCCATCAGTATCACTTAATATGTCCGGGATTGACTGAACCCCAACAATAAACAGAAATATTAACAACCCACCCAGCTGTTCAATAACATCGGAGAAATGATTTCTAAATCTTTTTGTTTCCATACTCATTACTCCTGTATTTCATTCTGGTTTTTCTGTTCTTCTTCATTTCGTTTTTTCTGCTCTTTGGCAATTTGATTCTTCTGTTCTACTGCAATCTGGTTTATTTTCTGTTTTAGGCTTTCAGTTATTTTTTCTGCTTTTTCATTTTCAAGAAATCTTATTTCCACATCACCACCTGCAGTTGTAACCTTAACTCTTGCCACATTGCAAAGCTTGTCGAATGGTCCCTGACTAATCTGTAGTTTATGTAATCTTTCAATTGGAACTATATTTCTTTGTGTAAAAACATATCCCTCGATAATATCAATCGATTCCTCATCTATCTTATATCTGTATCTGTGAAATCTAAAAACAGGACTAATGATAGCGTTAAAAACCAATATTATTGCAATTATCAATCCCAAAATAACTAATATTCCAATATTATTTGGAATAACAAACAATAATTCCAGTACAAATATAATAGCAAGTATCGCTATTGTTCCCGTAATTGTCCCAAAGTACATATTCAAAAGTGCGTTTTTTGATAATTTTTCGTACATTTTCTCCCTCTTTCTACTTTTTATAAAATCATAATTAAAGGCTGTCAATATGACAGCCTTTAAACATAAGCTTAACAACTATCAACATTTAAGATAATTATTTAGCTTCAATATATCCCTTTGCAACAAGAAGTTCTGCTGAAAGAACAGCTCCGCCTGCAGCACCTCTTAATGTGTTATGTGATAAACCTACAAACTTGTAGTCATATACTGTATCTTCTCTTAAACGTCCAACTGAAATTCCCATACCTTTTTCAAAGTTAACATCTAACTGAACCTGTGGTCTGTTATCTTCTTCAAGATACTGGATGAACTGCTTTGGAGCACTTGGAAGATCAAGCTTCTGTGGTTCTCCACTAAACTTAGTCATAGCTTCAATAAGCTGTTCCTTAGTTGGTTTCTTAGCAAACTTAACAAATACTGCTGCTGTATGTCCGTCTAATACAGGTACTCGGATACACTGTGTTGTGATAACAGGACTTGTTGCTTTTTTAATAACACCATCTTCAATCTTGCCCCATAATCTAAGTGGTTCCTGTTCTGACTTTTCTTCTTCACCGCCAATGAAAGGAATAATATTTCCTAGCATTTCAGGCCAATCCTTAAATGTCTTTCCTGCACCTGAAATAGCCTGGTATGTTGTTGCTACAACTTCTGTTGGCTCAAATTCTTTCCATGCTGTAAGTACAGGAGCATAACTCTGAATTGAACAGTTAGGTTTAACAGCGACAAAACCTCTCTTTGTACCAAGTCTTTCCTTCTGATACTTAATCACTTCATAATGTTCCGGGTTGATTTCCGGAACAACCATAGGAACATCAGGAGTCCATCTATGTGCGCTATTGTTTGAAACTACAGGTGTTTCTGTCTTAGCATAATCTTCTTCAATCTTCTTAATTTCTTCCTTAGTCATATCAACTGCACTAAATACAAAATCAACTGTTGAAGCAACAGCTTCTACTTCGTTAACATTATGTACAATCATCTTTTTAACTGATTCAGGCATTGGAGCTTCCATTTTCCATCTGTCACCTACAGCATCTTCATAAGTCTTTCCTGCTGAGCGTGGGCTTGCAGCCAAAGTTGTAACTTCAAACCATGGATGGTCTGCTAACAAAGTAATAAATCTCTGTCCAACCATACCTGTTGCACCTAAAATGCCTACTTTAAGTTTTTTGTCTAATTTCATCATCTTTGTGTTCTCCCTTATGCTTTTAATTTTATTTAAATGAATTAGTTTACCATATTAATAGAAATCTGACCAACCATCGTCATTCTTATTGGAATTTCCTGAATTATTCTTCTTTGAAGTTGTGGTTTTTTCTGTTTTAGATGAGTTCTTCTTTGTTGTTTCAGACTCATTGCCAAATATATCCACAGCATAATTATCTCCAGGTCCATAACTTCCATATGTATCGTCTGAAGGTTTGCTGTTCTTACTATTGTTATTCTTTGTTGCCTTCTTTGTTTTCTTACTTGATTTCTTAGTTGTTGCCTTTTCATCAGTCTTTGAACTACTGCTTCCATTCTTGTTGGTAACAACTGTGTTTTTACTATTATCTGCAACTGTTTCCTTTTCACCGGCTACTGTTGCTTTCTGAACTGATTCCGTATTAGTTTCTGTTGTAGTCTCTATCACTGTTGTTTCAACTGTGGTTGTGTTATTTTCATCTTTGACAGTCTGTTTTCCTGTTTTATCTTTAATAAAAACTACTGCAATTATTATAACTATAATTGCTACAACAATTCCAAAAATCTTCTTATTCTTCATCTTATGCCTCCCCTAAATATACTTTATTATTATTCACATCATAAGTTATTCCATTAAATGAAACACTTTCTGACTCTGTATTCTGTTGTTTCTTTTCTCGCTGTTCCTTAAGATAACTATCATATGCCGTTACTGATTTCTTATAAGTGTCTGACATACATTCCTTATAAACCATAGTCATAAATGAACAAAAAAGACTTATAATAATTATTCCAATAATTGATGAACCGGCATCATGTTTCTTAAATAATGGCAACGATTCCCTGTATTTAAAATTGGATAAAAATATTGCTGGGCTGAAAAACCATACTATAAAGAAAATATATTTCAATACGGTTATTACATAGTCCATTGGTTCAAATTTATAATAACTAAGTTCACCGTAAATACCTGTTCCTATATAGAAAATCATAAATGCATAATATAAAATAGCCGGAACCATCTTATATACTGCACCTGACCTGAAACCAAACAGTTTCACGCTTCCACTATCGTAATTGTTGGCTTTGGTATTCTTTCCATCATACCTAGCATATATATCTTTTTCTTTCTTGGGTTTGTATGGTTTATATGCCATCTCTGCTCCTTAAAATTCTGATTAAGTGGAATATTCCGTACATCAGACTTTCATAATTCTACTAAAATCGTTAATTTAAAGCTCCCGGCGTGACTCGAACACGTGACCTGCTCATTACGAGTGAGCTGCTCTACCAACTGAGCTACGGAAGCCTGTTTACATAATTTAACTATTTATTGCAATAAAGTATACAATGACATTATTATAACTATAAGAAGAAAAAAAGTAAAGACAAAAACACCATATTTTGATATAATCTAGTTTATGATTTCAATTAAAATAAACGATATAAATAATTTTATGCAAAACCTTCTTGTAAAGGATACTTTTGATTCTTTTTTAATATGTAGCGGAGAAATAATAACAGGTTCTTCCTTCTCCTTTGACGGCCATATTAACAAAGCTTTTTTTGATAAGGATGAAATCGAAAACTTTACCGAAGATTTTGCCACATGGAAAAACTTAAGAAATATTTGTTTTGAAATAATTAAAGGAAAAAAAGTTCCTACCCGGCTTAAGTTGGTTATGGCTTTTCCTAAAGTTAATTATTCAAAAATCGTAAGGGAACTTGGCTCTTCTATTGCTGAAGAGAATATTAGTGGTCTTTATTTTCATATTATATACGAAAGCAATCAGATACATATTATAACCAGTTCTTCCCTTAATCTTTTTACAATGGATAAATCTCTTGATAATTACTGGGATAAATTAATTTCAAAGTTTCTTGAATCCCATTTTGATACAGAGATTTTATAGAAATTGTTAACTAATTGTAAACTTTTAGCACTCACCTTGATTGAGTGCTAATTTTCTCTTGACTTTTCTTTTTTACGTGTCTACAATATCCTTTAGAATTGAAAATGAACAATAACAAAGGAGTGATTTTTATGTCAGAAAAAAAGGGTAGTCTTTCAATTAACAGTGAAAACATTTTCCCTATTATTAAGAAATGGTTGTATTCAGACCATGACATTTTTTTCAGAGAATTAGTATCTAATGGTTGTGATGCCATTACAAAATTAAAGAAACTTGAAATGATGGGTGAAGCTGAAATAGCTGATGATGAAGAATTTAAGATTCAGATTCTTGCAAACCCTAAAGAGAAAACTCTTACTTTCATCGATAATGGTCTTGGTATGACTGCTGATGAAGTAGACGAATACATTAACCAGATTGCTTTTTCGGGTGCAGAAGCTTTCCTTGAACAGTATAAGGATAAAACTTCTGAAGACCAGATTATCGGTCATTTCGGTTTAGGTTTTTATTCAGCATTTATGGTTGCTGATAGAGTAACTATTGAAACTTTATCTTATAAGAAAGATGCCAAAGCAGTTCTTTGGGACTGTGAAGATGGTATGGACTTTACAATGTCTGACTCAGACAAGGCTGATCGTGGTACAAAGATTACTTTATATTTAAATGACGACAGCGTTGAATTTGCTAACATTTTCAAAGCTAAAGAGATTCTTGATAAGTACTGCTCTTTTATGCCTGTTGAAATTTTTGTATCTGACCCTTCTGCTGAACCTGAATATCAGACAATTATGGAAGAAGAATTAACAGATAAAGATACTGTTATTGAGCATATTGTTGAGCCAGCTAAAACTGAAGAAAAAGAAAAGGAAGACGGAACTAAGGAAACTGTTGAAGTTGAACCAGAAAAGAAAAAAGTAAAAATTTTAAAAAGACCTGTAAGTATCAGTGATACTACTCCTCTTTGGACTAAACATCCTAATGAATGTACTGAAGAAGAATACAGAGAATTCTATCACAAAGTATTCTTAGATTACAAAGAGCCTTTATTCTGGATTCATTTAAATATGGATTATCCATTTAACTTAAAGGGTATTTTGTACTTCCCTAAGATTAATACAGAATATGAATCAATTGAAGGCACAATTAAGCTTTATAACAATCAGGTATTTATTGCAGATAATATTAAGGAAGTTATCCCTGAATTCTTAATGCTTTTAAAGGGTGTTATTGATTGTCCTGATTTACCACTTAATGTTTCACGTTCTGCTCTCCAGAATGACGGTTTTGTCAAAAAGATTTCTGATTACATTACTAAGAAAGTTGCTGACAAACTTTCCGGCATGTGTAAAACAGATAAAGAAGAATACGAAAAATACTGGGATGATATTAGCCCGTTCATTAAATTCGGTTGTTTAAAAGACACTAAGTTCTGCGAAAAGATGTCTGATTATGTTTTATTCAAGAATCTTGATGACAAATATCTTACATTTAAGGAATGTCTTGAAGAAAATAAAGATAAACATGAAAATACTATTTTCTACACAAACGATCCTGTTCAGCAGAGCCAGTATGTAAATATGTTTAAGGCTGAAGGAATTGATGCTGTTGTATTAAAAGATGCAATAGACCAGCCTTTCATTTCACAGCTTGAGCAGAAAAATGAAAATGTTAAGTTTGTAAGAATTGATGCTGACTTAAATGATTCATTTACTGAAGAAATAAGTGAAGATGAGCTTAAAGATGCTACTGAAAAATTAACAGAAACATTTAAGAAAGCTTTAAATCGTGATAAGTTAGATGTTAAGGTTCAGAAAATTAAAGACGAAAAAGTTTCTTCAATGATTACTGTTTCAGAAGAAAGCCGTCGTATGCAGGATATGATGAAGATGTATGGTATGTCCGGTATGGACCCTGCAATGTTTGGTGGTTCAGGTGAGACATTAGTATTAAATGCCAACAATGCTCTTGTTAAATACATTTTAGCTAATCCTGAAGGAGAAAACACTGATATTATGTGTAAGCAGTTATATGACCTTGCAGTAATTAGTCATACTCCGCTTAATTCTGAATCAATGACAGCATTCATTGAAAGAAGTAATAAGATACTTGAAATCTTGTCAGAGAAATAGGGAAGATGGTTTAAAGTCTTTTTATAACTGATAGTTTGTAGTCTGGTTATAATTAATGGTTTAAGCCACTGCAAATTATAAAATAAGAATGTAGGAATTATGGCATATAACAATGTCGGAAACCTACATTCTTATTTTTTATTTTATGACATGTTGGTACACTTTTCCACGGAGGTGTCCACTCCCAACTCTCCAATATATTGGACGCTTTACAGTACAAGAGAACATTTTTATTCCACTTTACTTCAACTCATATTTTTCAAATATTTCATATACTGCCAGGTTATACTTGTATAGGTTTTGGGCTTTTCTAATTAGTTTCGCACACTTATGCGAATCATCAAAGTTAAGTGACATATACGTCCACATTTCTTTCATTTTAAACAGCAAATGCTTGTCTGCTTTCATTATTTTTTCAAAATCATTATATAGTCTGTCATGATATGCCTCTAGCATTTTTTTAGTCAACTTTTTTCCACCTTTGATTTCATTAACAAGGTTTGGGTTTCCAATAAGCCCTCTGCCTATCATGATGCTTCCAATTTTCATTTCTGAATCATCATTTATTTTCTCAATAATTCTGTGATAATTCTCCACTGTGTTTATATCTCCGTTATAACAAACTGGATTCTTACTGTTTTCCAAAGCATACTTAAAGGCTTCCATGTTTGGAGTTCCCTTGTATAGTTGCTCTCTTGTTCTTGGATGTACTATCAACTGGCTAATTGGATATTTATTGTAAACTTCTAGTATATTTTCAAACTCATCCGGCTCATACATTCCTATTCTTGTTTTTACAGATATTGATAAATTATGACCTTCACTGTTCTTCTTCTCTAACCAGTTGAATGTTTCATCAAAAAATCTGTCCATTGCTTCCGTATCTTTTAGGAAACCTGCCCCTTTGTTTTTAGACACAACAGTGCCTGAAGGGCAGCCGGCATTCAAATTAATTTCTTTATCATAGCCCAATTCAATTAACTGATTTGCTGCCTTTATAAAGTAATCTGCCCGATTTGCCAGAATTTGTGGCACCAAATTAATCCCTTTATTATTGTTTTCCGGCAAAAGATCTCTTATTTCTTTTCCTTTTAATCTATCGTTAATCGATGGGGATATGAAAGGTGCATAGTACTTATCCATGTCATCAAACAAATCATTATATGCGTTTCTATATGTAAATCCTGTTACACCTTCAAGTGGTGCAAAATAAAATTCCATGTCATTCTCCTTACTTATCTATTAATCCTTGCACAGTATATCAAAAGTATGTTTCAAAAACCAGTAGTATGTGGTATAATTTTATAGGTTTTATGCGAATTTATTTATATTTATGCACAAAACCGCTTTAACAAAAATAATTAAAAGCGAGGTTATACATATGAAATTATGGGGTGGTCGATTTACTAAGGAAGAAAATCAGTTAGTTCACAACTTTAACGAATCCCTTTCTTTTGATCAGAAATTTTATAAGCAGGATATTCAGGGAAGTTTAGCACATGTTAAAATGCTTGGCAAACAGGGAATTATTACTACTGATGAAATGAATGATATTATTAAAGGGCTTGAAAGCATTAGAGTTGATCTTGACAACGGAACTCTTCAGTTTGATAACAGTGAGGATATTCACAGTTTTGTAGAAGCACATCTTATTGAAAGAATTGGCGATGCCGGCAAGAAACTTCACACAGGACGTAGCCGTAATGATCAGGTTGCTCTTGACATGAAACTTTACACAAGACATGAAGTTGAAGAAATTAATGATTTGTTAAAAACACTTCTTAATTCTTTGTTGAAGGTTATGGAGGAAAACACAGAAACTTTTATGCCCGGCTTTACTCATTTACAGAAAGCACAGCCTATTACTTTGGCTCATCACTTTGGTGCTTATTTCGAAATGTTCAAGCGTGACCGTAGCAGATTAGATGATATACATAATAGAATGAATCTTTGTCCACTAGGTTCAGGTGCTTTAGCAGGAACTACTTATCCTTTAGACAGAGAATATACTGCAAATCTTCTTGGTTTTGATGGTCCAACTCTTAACAGTATGGATTCAGTATCAGATAGAGATTATTTAATTGAATTTTTAAGTGCTCTTTCTACTATTATGATGCACTTAAGCAGATTCTGTGAAGAAATTTGTATTTGGAATTCTAACGAATACCGTTTTGTTAATATTGATGATTCATACAGCACAGGTTCAAGCATTATGCCTCAGAAGAAAAATCCTGATATTGCAGAGTTAATCAGAGGAAAAACAGGACGTGTTTACGGTGCTCTTGCTTCTATCCTTACAACAATGAAAGGTATTCCTCTTGCTTATAACAAAGATATGCAGGAAGACAAAGAGTTATCTTTTGATGCAATTGATACAGTTAAAGGATGCATCGTTTTATTTACAGGTATGATTGATACAATGACATTTAACAAAGATATTATGGAAGCAAGTACAAAGAACGGCTTTACTAATGCTACTGATGCTGCTGATTACCTTGTAAACCACGGAGTACCATTTAGAGATGCTCACGGAATCGTTGGTCAGTTAGTTCTTTTCTGTGAAGAAAAAGGAATCGCCCTTGATGATATGACTTTAGATGAATATAAAGCTATCAGTCCTGTGTTTGAAGATGACATTTATGATGCTATAAGCTTAGAAACATGCGTTGATAAGCGTACAACAATTGGTGCTCCGGGACCTGATGCTATGAAGAAAGTTATTGAAATCTATAAAGAATATTTATCAAAATAAAATTGATTTTTCTAATACGTTTGCAAAATAATAATATTAGAAAATTTTCTAATATTTTAACAAAATAGTTTTCAGATTTTTTGTTAATATTTTTAATAAAAGGCCTCACTAAGAATCATAATTAAATCTTAGTGAGGTTTTATTAAATTCCCAAAATTTCTATGGATTACAGATCTTGCAAGGATCATATCCCTGATTTATTAAATCCTGCCTTGTTCCTTTGTATACACTTTTGTTAGAATTGCTCATCTGTTTTACACTTCTGCAAGATGGAGTGTGGAATTTGTGAGTATTCATATTGAGAATATATTCTGTAGTAGCTGATGAACTGCTTGTATTCTTCTTTGATGAACTACTGTTTGAATCACTCTTGGAGCTACTGCTTGAACTTCCGTTTGTATTCTTATTTGAACTGCCTGTTGAAGTTGACTTCTTGCTGTCCGAACTAATTTCAACTTTTCCATTGCCTATACTGTCTCCGGTTGCATAATCAATAGTTACACCCGGTTGAACATTATAGCAAAAAACATTAAAGCTAATTCCTTCGCCTTTATCCTCAACAGAATATCCTTCCATCTTTATACCTTTTGCAACAAGATTGTTACCTTCAAAAATAGGTGTTACTCTATACATTACGTGATTGGATGTTTCTTTTACATAATCAGCAACCATATCTTCAAAAGGAAGCATCCCTGTTACGTTAAGATATCTTGTTCCTGTTATAAGATTTTTCTCGTTGGCATTTTCGCCTGTCAACTGATACCCAATAAGATGACATCTATTGTACAAATATTTTCCGTCAACAAAATCATATTTAACAGTTCGCCAACCTGTAGGTTTTACCATTCCAATTTCACCACGTTTTTCCGTTGGCATAATTTCTTTTCCAACACTTGCCACACATACAGTACATCTTCCAAGACTATCAAGACTTCCATACTTTTCAAAAGATTTATCTGTTATCTCTTTTGATTTAAATTCCGGATTATTTCCATTAAGTTCTACATATGCTTTTCCGTTATATTCCGGAATTTTTGTAGACTTAGAGCTTTTTGTTGCCTTGCTTTTGTTTGATTCATTTTTCGAAGAGTTTGCACTTTTATTAGATTTTTGTGCTTTAGTTGTAATATTAGCACTGTCATCATTGTATACAACTTGTGTTTTGTTATTCAAACTGTCATCCTGTGTTTGTGTATCAGTAGCTAATATTACCTTAGTTTTTCCTGAATCTGATGAATTAATACTTGTGTTATCGCACCCTGAAAGCATTCCAACTGCCAACATTAATACCATTAAAAGTGCACTTATTCTTTTTTTCATAACCTGCTCCATGTACCTATTCATAAATCTCTCTAACTATCTTTTCGTGGGAATATCCCTGAAACTCTAAAGTTTCTGTAAGATTGAGTTTAATTTTATTCATACCAAAACTTACATCTGCCGGATAAATCTTGTCCCATCTATAGACAATCAGTTTATTTATTTGTTCCGTATTAATATGCTGCTTTTCAACAAAACAAAAATCAGAATCTTCAACATTAGAAAAATTATCACATACAACAATATTGTCTGCCTTATCTTCCGAAAACTGCTTAAAAGAATACTCATCCATATATAATTTTGCACCATTAATATATTCTAAAATATTCTTTCTTACAATTCTATCCCTGCTTTGTCTTCTATTGTTAAACAGCATTCCATTATTTTGATCTAAACATATAATTACATTCATTATAAATACCTTTTCTTTTATTGAACATTTTTAAGGTTTACATCCAACTGATTAAACGGAATTGAAATATTGTTTTCATCAAACTTATATTTTACATTTTCATTTAAGTAAAACTTAGCATTCCAATAGTCTTCAGTTTTAACCCACATTCTCATTTCCAAAATAATGCTGCTATCTGCAAGTTCCTTAACCACAACAACTTCTTCTTCCGGTTTAATCCCATATTCTGACTTCTTCATAACATCAGCCATAATCTTCTTAGCTTTTTTAATATCATCATCATATCCTATACCAACTTCAACATCTAGTCTTCTTTCTTCCTGATGTGTAACATTGGTCAAAACACTATCTGCTAATTTACCATTAGGAAGTTTAATGCTTTTGTTATCAATAGACTGCAATGTTGTATAAATAATGTCAATCTTTGTAACATTACCCTCAACACCTTCTGCAATAATATAGTCACCTAACACAAAAGGTTTAGTTATAAGTATAAGTATACCTCCTGCAAAGTTTGCAAGACTTCCCTGTAATGCCAAACCTATGGAAACTCCTGCTGTACCTAAAAGAGTGATAAATGAGGTTGTCTGAATACCAATCTGGCCACATATTGTAATAATAATCACAATATAACCAAATACCTTAATCATTGAATCTAAGAATTTAACAACTCCTTCATCGATATTGGATCTATTCATAATCTTCTTAAATAATTTTCTTACAAAAGAAAGAACAATCCTTCCAATAATAAATATTACTATTGCAAGCAACAAATCGAATCCAAAATCAATAGCTTTGTTAATTCCGTCATCTATTAATGTCGAAAGTCTGCTTACTTTCTTATCCAATTCTTCTACATTTTGTTCAATATTTTGTTGAACCTCCGTGGCTAAAATAAACATTCCTTTGCTCCTTATTATTTGTCTAATTACACTTTCAAAAAGTCTTATTCCTTCTATGCATGTAAAATTGCATAATAATCTTGATTAGAAAAACCGGTGAAATAAAATTATATATTTATAACACCGGTTCATCTTAAATATTGCACTATTTCAGATAAATACATTCTTACATAAATGTTTATCCATCTAAAATAAAATTATGTTTTATTTATAGTATTATCGTATTATTTAATAACTCTTACCTTAATAACACCTTCAACTGCCTGTAATTTTGATACAAGCTGTTCTGTTGCAGGATCATCACAATCGATAATGGCATATGCATAATCACCTTTAGACTTATCAACCATATCTGATACGTTAATTCCTTCAGCAGCAACTACTGATGTAAGCTGTCCAATCATATTTGGAATATTCTTATGACAAACTGTAATTCTTGTAGTCTTGTCGCAAACACCCAAATCACATTTTGGATAGTTAACTGAGTTAACAATATTACCATTTTCTACGAAATCCATAATTTCCTTAACCGCCATAACTGCACAGTTATCTTCTGATTCAGCAGTTGAAGCTCCAAGATGAGGTGTTGCAATAACGCCTTCAACTCCTGCCACATTAGGGTTAGGGAAATCTGTTACGTATTTCTTAACCTTTCCTGATGCTAAAGCTTCGCACATTGCCTCATCATCTACTAATAAATCTCTTGCAAAATTAAGAACAACAACTCCGTCTTTCATCATTGCAATAGTTTCTTTATTAATCATCTTCTTAGTATCATCAACTAATGGTGTATGTACTGTAATGAAATCACATTCTTTAAAGATTTCTTCTCTTGTCTTTACAAGATGAACATCTCTCTTAAGGCTTAATGCACCTTCGACTGAAATAAATGGATCATTTCCGTATACTTCCATTCCCATTGATTCAGCAGCGTTGGCTACTAATCTTCCGATAGCTCCAAGGCCGATTACGCCAAGCTTTTTGCCTTTAATTTCATTTCCGGCAAAATTCTTTTTAGCCTTTTCCATATCTTTGCTGATATTTTCATTGTCCGTATTATTATCAACCCACTTGTTACCGCCAATAATATCTCTTGATGCAAGAAGCATGCCACAAAGCACTAATTCTTTTACTCCGTTAGCATTTGCACCTGGTGTGTTAAATACAACAACACCCTTATCTGCACATTTATCCAATGGAATATTGTTAACACCTGCTCCTGCTCTTGCAATTGCCAAAAGGCTTTCAGGTAAATCTAAGTCATGCATTGCTGCACTTCTTACTAATGCTACATCTGCATCAGCAAAATTATCTGTCATTTCGTAATTATTATTAAATAATCCTGTTCCAAGTTCAGAAATAGGATTTAAGCAATTAACTTTAGTCATCTCTATTCTCCTTCATATAAGTGGTTCTAATTAATTCAAACTAACTTATTTAACCACAAATATATTTATGCGTTTTCTTTTTCAAATTTTTCCATAAACTCTACTAATGCCTTAACACCTTCAATTGGCATAGCATTATAAATGCTGGCTCTCATACCACCAACTGTTCTATGACCTTTAAGGTTTTCAAGTCCTGCAGCCTTAGCTTCTGCAACAAACTTAGCATCTAATTCTTCGTTACCTGTTACAAAAGGTACATTCATAAGCGAACGGTCCTTAGGAACTACAGTACCCTTAAATAATTTGCTGTTATCAAGGAAATCATAAAGAATCTTAGCCTTTTCTTCGTTACGCTTTTTCATTGCATCAAGACCACCCATCTTTTTAATCCACTTAAATACCTTACCACAAATATAAATTCCGTAGCATGGAGGTGTATTGTAAAGTGAACCTGCGTCTGCCTGTGTCTTCCACTGAAGCATTGTAGGAACTGTGCTGTCAACTTCTTCAGGAATCAAATCTTCTCTAATAATTGCAATAACAACACCTGCCGGTCCAACATTCTTCTGAACACCACCATAAATCACACCATATTTTGATACATCAACAGGTTCTGATAAGAAACATGAAGATACATCAGCTACTAATGTATGTCCCTTAGTATTAGGTAATTCATGATACTTTGTACCATAAATAGTATTGTTTTCACAAATGTATACATAATCCGCATCTTCCGAAACAGGCAGGTCGGAACAATCCGGAATATATGAGAAAGTCTGATCTTCCGAAGACGCAATCCGATTTACCTTCCCGTATTTTTCTGCCTCTTTCGCCGCTTTTTTCGCCCACTGTCCTGTAATAATATAATCAGCCACTCTGTTCTTCATAAAATTCATCGGGATCATAGCAAATTGCTGAGACGCTCCTCCCTGCATGAACAACACCTTATAATTATCCGGTATATTCATCAGATCTCTCAAATCCTGTTCTGCCGAATTAATGATCTCCTCAAACGCTTTCGACCTGTGGCTCATCTCCATAACTGACATTCCTGTTCCGTTGTAATCAAGCATTTCTGCGGCAGCCTCTTTCAATACCTCTTCCGGCAGCACGGCCGGTCCTGCTGAAAAGTTATATACTCTGCTCATTTTCCTTCCTCCTGTTTTTATTTTTAATTTATTTGTTTTTATAATTACACATATGCCCATGCAGACTTTTACATGTCATCTTCGTCAAACGCTTCACTGATTGCGGCCCCGGGCGCTACCATAGGCCACACTTTATCATCACTGTCTATCTGGCAGTCAATCACAACCGGACGATTCAATGTCAGCGCTTTAGAGAACGCCTCCTTAAATTCTTCCTGCGACACAGCCCGCATTCCTTCTGCTCCCATAGCTTCTGCAAGTTTCACAAAATCAACTGCATCTCTGAGCACGGTAGCCGAATACCTCTCATCATAAAAGAGATCCTGCCATTGACGAACCATCCCAAGCACATGATTATTCACTACAACTTGTATAATCGGAATATTGTGCCGGACTGCAGTCGCAATCTCATTCATATTCATTCGGAAACATCCGTCTCCCGCAATATTTACTACGATTTTATCCGGACATCCTGTCTTTGCGCCAAGCGCCGCTCCAAGACCATATCCCATAGTTCCAAGTCCGCCTGACGTAAGAAGGGTTCTCGGTTTTGTATATTTATAATACTGTGCAGCCCACATCTGATGCTGTCCCACTTCCGTAACAATGAGCGCTTCACCGTTTGTCTGACGATAGATCTCTTCTACAAGAAACGGTCCCGATAATACATTCGGATGATATTTCAGAGGATATTTTTCTTTATACCCTTGTATTTTTTCAAGCCATTCTGCATGATTCTGCTGTTTTAAACGCTTATTAAGCGTCTTTAAAACATCTTTTAGATCGCCGATGATTTCTTCCGTAATCAAAACGTTTTTATTAATTTCAACCGGATCGATATCTAACTGTATAATTTTTGCATTTTTTGCAAATTTTTCTGTATTCCCCGTCACACGATCACTGAACCTTGCCCCCATAACAACCAAGAGGTCACATTCACTTACTCCGAAATTGGACGCTTTCGTTCCATGCATGCCAAGCATACCTGTATACCGCGGATCTGTTCCCGGAAAAGCGCCTTTGCCCATAAGAGAATCCGTAACCGGAGCATCCAGCTTGTCAACAAACTCTTTTAATTCTTGACTCGCCCCTGAAAGAACCGCTCCGCCTCCGACGAAAACAAACGGTTTTTCTGCTTCTTCCAACATAGAAATCACCCGGTCAAACCGTTGTTCATCCATCCTCGGAGTTTTTCTCGAGGAATCTTCCTTTGTGCATTTTCCCAATTCTTCCGGAATATATTCCGTTACTTTAGCCGTAATATCTTTCGGTATATCGACAAGCACCGGCCCGGGACGTCCTGTCTTTGCAATCCGAAATGCCTTACGGATAGTATCCGCCAATTTTGTCACATCTTTTACAATAAAACTATATTTCGTAATCGGCATTGTAATTCCCGCTATATCTATTTCCTGAAAACTGTCTTTTCCAAGAAGTGATACCCCTACATTGCAGGTGATTGCCACAATAGGAATTGAAT
>ERZ826051.1239-NODE-1239-length-24320-cov-6.967896_pt1 | contig 24320 bp, 19 predicted proteins | sample MGYA00519928_ERZ826051 | MGnify/ENA primary metagenome ERZ826051 (study PRJEB31778, sample SAMEA3449219) | human gut metagenome | biome: human gut; feature: human-associated habitat; material: faeces | place: United Kingdom | collected 2010/2012 ...
TCGAACGGTTCGAGCTTGTACTCGAGCGACCGGCAGTCGAGGCGAATCACATGGCTGATGTTCCAGGGGCTTTTCTGGTAGCTCCAGGGGCATTGGCCTTTTTTATCCAGAAAACGCCCGGTGGCGTACTCGACGGAAAAGATGCCGGTCATATAGATCAGCCCGCGCACGGTTTTTGGAAAATGCTTTAAAATCCGGTAGGCTGGGCCGATCAGACAGGCGCAGCCGTAGATCGGAAACATCCATAAAGAAGTATGGCAGGTCAGCGTTTTGTCCTGACGGCGCAGCGCTTCTGCGCCAGATACAAGGATTTCGAGGCACCAGCCGAGGGTGCCGCATTTTAAAAAATCTTTACACAATTTTTTCATGGAAATAGTATGTGCAAAACTTCAAATTCCATGCAAACTGTGCTAAGATTAAGAGTAAAAAATACAGATGGAGGAAGCGTTCATGGATTTGTCTACGCTCAGGAATGAAATAGACCGGATTGACAGCCAGCTGGTGCAGCTGTACGAGCAGCGCATGGAAATCTGCAGTCAGGTGGCAGAATATAAGATCGAAAATGGAAAAAAAGTATTTGACAAAACCAGAGAGGAAGAAAAGCTGGCGCGGGTACGCTCCCTGACCCATAATGATTTTAACAGTCAGGGTGTGACGGAGCTGTTTGAACAGATCATGGCGATGAGCCGAAAGCTCCAGTACCAGATGCTGGAAAGCCATGGACGCACCAGCAGGCTGCCCTTTATCCCGGTCGAAAATCTGGATACCAAAAAGGCGAGAGTCGTATTTCAGGGCGCAGAGGGCGCATATTCCCAGGCTGCGATGATGCGCTTTTTCGGGGAACGCATCGACAGCATCCATGTGGACAGCTTCCGGGACGCAATGAGCGCGATCGAAGAGGGAAGCGCGGAGTTTGCGGTTCTTCCAATTGAAAATTCGACGGCAGGGATCGTCAGCGAGATTTACGATCTTCTGGTAGAATTTGAAAACTATATCGTCGGTGAGCAGATTTTAAAAATCGAGCATTGCCTGCTGGGTGTTCCGGGGACGAAGATTTCTGACATTCAGACCGTATATTCCCATCCGCAGTCGCTGATGCAGAGCTCGCGCTTTTTAGGCGGGCATTCCTGGCAGCAGATTTCCATGCCGAATAATGCGTTTGCAGCGCGGAAGGTTGCAGAAGATCGTTTAAAAACCCAGGCAGCAATCGCCAGTGAGTATGCCGGGAAGGTTTACGGGCTGGAGGTATTACAGAAGCCGGTCAACAACGTTTCCAACAATTCAACCCGGTTTATCATCGTGACGAACCAGAAGATTTTTAAGAAGAATGCAAAGAAAATCAGCATCTGCTTTGAAGTACCGCACGAGAGCGGCTCGCTGTACCATATGCTGTCGCATTTTATTTACAATCATTTAAATCTGACAAAGATCGAGAGCCGTCCGATCGAGGGACGGACGTGGGAATACCGGTTCTTCCTGGATTTTGAGGGAAATCTGGAAGACAGCGCCGTGAAGAACGCGCTGCGGGGACTTCGGGAAGAGGCCTCGAACATGAAGATTCTGGGAAATTACTAAACGGTTGAAAACAGCCGGATAAGCGGAAAGGGAGAATACAACAAGATGAAAACGGAACAGCTGATCCTTTACCGGGATTTTGAAGAAGGGGATTTGCTGACAGACATGGTCTGGCTGGCAGAAAACTATGCGGACGATTTTTACAATCTGTCGGATAAGGCGGGGCTCTTATACGACTGCATGCATCGGCTGTTAGACATGGCGGGCAGATACGGCTTTTATGGAAATCTCTGGCACTGCTATCTTGCAAATCTTCTGGTAAATAAGGAAAACAGCTATAGCTGCAGCGCGGAAATCCGTGGCAGCGTGGAAGGCAGCGTGAATCTGGCGGCGCTTCACGATATCCGGATTTTCAAGGAATTTTATGATTATGATCTGCAAACGGTAGCAAAAACGCTCGGAGCAGAGGAGTTTTCTATCGTGCTTTTCTACGAGGGCAATCCGCAGGAGAGCAAGGTATACAATACCCGTATCCGCGACCGGATCTGCGATCTTGCGCAGCGGTTCTGTCTGGACCATACGCCGGAAGAAATGAAGCAGACTCTTACAGAATTTTATCAGGAATACGGCGTGGGACGGTTCGGGCTGCATAAGGCATTCCGGATTGAAAAGAGAGACGGGCACGCTGAAATCGTGCCGATCACCAATATCGCGCATGTGAAGCTGTCCGACCTGGTTGGCTATGAGATCCAGAAAAAGAAGCTGACGGACAATACCGAAGCGTTTGTCAACGGCAAAAAGGCGAATAACTGCCTGCTCTATGGCGACGCGGGAACCGGAAAGTCCTCCTGTATCAAGGCGATTGCCAACGAATATTACGGCAGCGGGCTGCGCATCATCGAGGTGTACAAACACCAGTTCCAGGATTTAAACGATGTAATCGCGCAGATCAAAAACCGGAACTACAAGTTCATTATTTACATGGATGATTTAAGCTTTGAAGAATTTGAGATCGAATATAAATATCTGAAGGCGGTCATCGAGGGCGGTCTGGAAAAGAAGCCGGAAAACGTCCTGATCTATGCAACCTCCAACAGACGGCATCTGATCCGGGAGACCTTTAAGGACAAACAGGACAGGGATGAAGAGCTGCATGTCAACGATACCGTGCAGGAGAAGCTTTCCCTCGTGTCGCGCTTCGGCGTCAGCATTTATTTCGGCTCTCCGGACAAAAAGCAGTTCCAGCAGATCGTTCAGACGCTGGCAGACCGTTATGGTGTAGCGATGAGCGAAGACGAGCTTTTGTTAAAGGCGAACCAGTGGGAGCTGTCCCACGGCGGACTTTCCGGACGGACGGCGCAGCAGTTTATCGATTATCTGTTAGGACAGTAAGCGTGCATTCTGTTGTATACGGCAGGAAAAGCGGCAGAAAGGATTATTCTGGCATATGAAAACGTTTGCGGCAATCAACGTGGGCTCTTATGAGCAGTCCCTGAAAATTTATACGATCACCAAAAACAGCGGCATCCGGGAGGTGGACTGGATTCGGAACCGTCTGGATCTTGGCGGTACCTTTGCGACCGGAAAGCTGAGCCATGAGGTGATGGACGAACTGTGCGCGGTACTGCGCAATTTTGTTTCGATTATGGAAGGCTATCGGGTGGATGACTACCGCGCCTGCGCGACGAGCGCCATCCGGGAAACAAAAAATACGGCGATCGTTCTGGATCAGATCATGCAGCGTACCGGAGTCAAGCTGGATGTGCTGAGCAACTCGGAACAGCGTTTCCTCGATTATAAATCGATCGCCAGCCGCGGCGGCTTCGAAAAAATCATCGAAAAAGGAACCCTTGTTCTGGATATCGGCGGCGGCAGCATTCAGATGTCACTGTTTGATAAGGATAAGCTTTCCGCGACGCAGAACATGCGCCTTGGCGTTTTGCGGCTGCAGGAAAAAATGAGCCGCTTAAATGTGCGCCCCTCTGAGAACGGTCCGCTTCTGGAGGAACTTCTGGAAGCACAGCTTTCTGTCTTCCGCAAGATGTATTTAAAGGATCGCGTGATCGAAAATATCATCGTAGTGGATGACTATATTTCCGCGCTGATTTTGGGAAAGCTCGGTAAAGTAGCCGGAAGCGGATATCTGGACCGGGATTCGATGGCATCTTATATGAATTATCTGCAGGATCATACGGATATGGAAATCGTGCGCTATTTTGATACACCGGAAGAAAATGTGCCTTTGCTTCGAATTTCATCCGCAATTGTCCGTCAGGTCGCGCTGATGACGGATGCAAAGATGATTTGGGCACCGGGCGTGTCGCTATGCGACGGCATGGTATACGAATATGCGGAAGAATATAAACTTCTGGCACAGGTGCATGATTTCGAACAGGATATCGTGACCTGTGCGCGCGGCATCAGCAAGCGTTATATGGGCAGCAAGCGCCGTGCGGAGACGCTGGAGCAGATCGCACTGACGATTTTTGACAGCATGAAGCGCGTGCATGGCATGGGCAGAAGGGAACGGCTGTTGCTTCGGATCGCAACGCTTCTGCACGACTGCGGCAAATATATCAGCATGGTCAATCTCGGAGAGTGCTCCTATGCGATCATCATGGCGACGGAGATCATCGGGCTGTCGCACCGGGAGCGGGAAATCGTCGCCAATATCGTGCGCTATAATCACCTGGAATTCGACTACAGCATGGAAAACAGCGAGGGGATCGACCGGGAGGAATACTTAACGATCGTCAAGCTGACTGCGATTTTGCAGATCGCGAACGCGCTTGACCGCAGCCACAAGCAGAAATGCAGGGATATCAAGGCGGTGCGCAAGGACGACAAGCTGATTTTGACAATCACTACCAACGAGGATATTACATTGGAAAGAGGTCTGTTCGGTTCTCGGGCAGAGTTTTTCCGGGAGGTTTACAGCATCGAGCCGGTGATCCGGCAGAAACGGATTTTGTAAAACTGTGCCTGCACATGCTTTGACTGCAGCGGGAACTATCGCAGTAAAGAACAATAGAATGCACGCTCTGCGAGCATTCTATTGTCATGAATAAAAAGAAAGGGTCAGAAAATATGGATAAGAAAGAACTTCAGAATCCCGCGTTGTATACAAACCGGGAGCTGAGCTGGCTTTTATTTAATAAAAGAGTGCTATCGGAAGCGCGCGACAAACAGCTTCTGTTATTTGAACGACTGAAATTTTTGAGCATTACCGCTTCCAATCTGGATGAATTTTTCATGGTGCGGATCGGCTCCCTTGTGGATATGATCCATGCCGAATATACCAAAAAGGACATCGCCGGAATGTCTGCAAAAGAGCAGCTGGACGCGCTGATGGAGGAAACCCATAAGTTTGCGGCGCTGCAGTATTCCACCTACAACCGGATGCTTCTGCCGCAGCTTCGGGCAAATGGGTTAAATTTTGTGGAGCATCACGAGCAGCTGACAGAGCGCCAGGCACAGTATGTGGATGAATATTTCGAAGAAAATGTGTATCCGGTTCTGACACCGATGGCGGTGGATTCTTCCAGACCGTTCCCGCTGATCCGCAACAAGACGCTGAATATCGGCGCGCTGGTTGCCAAAAAGGGAGAAAAGGATACGGAAATTGAGTTCGCAACCGTACAGGTTCCGTCTGTTTTGCCGAGAGTTGTGCGGATTCCGGCGGCGAAGGAGGGGGACACAGAGGTTGCGGTGCTGCTTCTGGAAGAGATCATTGAGCGCAACATCAGCAAGCTGTTTTTAAATTATAACGTTCTGTGCGCACACCCGTTTCGAATTACACGAAATGCCGATCTTGCAATCGATGAGGATGAGGCGGAAGACCTGCTTCTGGAAATTGAAAAGCAGATTAAAAAGAGAACCTGGGGACAGGCGATCCGCCTGGAAATCGAGGCAGCTGCGGACAGACGGCTGTTAAAGATTCTGTGCCTCGAGCTTTCCGTGCGTAAGGAGGACGTTTTTGAAATCGACGGACCTCTTGACCTGACTTTTTTGATGAAGGTATACGGATTGGAGGGCTTTGACGGGCTGCGTGCGCCGAAATATACGCCTGCGCCCGTGCCGGAGTTCGACGGTACCGACAATATTTTCGATGTAATCAAAAAAGGCGATGTGCTGATGCACCATCCGTACCAGAGCTTCGTGCCGGTCGTGGACTTTATCCGGCAGGCGAGCAAAGACCCGGATGTGCTTGCGATCAAACAGACACTGTATCGTGTCAGCGGAAATTCGCCGATCATCGCGGCGCTCGCGCAGGCTGCGGAGAACGGTAAGCAGGTTTCCGTTCTGGTAGAATTAAAGGCGCGTTTCGATGAGGAAAACAACATCGTTTGGGCGAGAAAGCTGGAAAAAGCGGGCTGTCATGTTATCTATGGTTTGGTCGGCTTGAAGACCCACAGCAAGATTACACTGGTTGTCAGAAAAGAGGAGGATGGCATCCGCCGTTATGTACATCTGGGAACCGGAAACTATAACGATGCGACTGCAAAGCTCTACACCGATATCGGCATGATGACGGCAAGCGAAGCGATCGGTGAGGATGCGACGGCGGTATTCAATATGTTGTCCGGTTATTCAGAGCCGCGTTCCTGGAACCGTTTGAGCCTTGCACCGTTGTGGTTAAAAGATCGTTTCCTGTATCTGATCGAGCGGGAAAAGAAAAACGCGGAAGCTGGGCGTGAAGGACATATCATTGCAAAGATGAACTCCCTGTGCGATCGGGATATTATCGTGGCGCTGTATGAGGCGAGCCGCGCGGGTGTAAGGATTGAGCTGATCGTGCGCGGTATCTGCTGCTTAAAAGTCGGAATTCCGGGAGTGAGCGAAAATATTTCCGTGCGTTCGATCGTCGGAAACTTCCTGGAGCATGCGCGCGTATTTTACTTTGAAAATAATGGCAATCCGGAATTTTACTGTAGCAGTGCAGACTGGATGCCGAGAAATCTGGAGCGCCGGGTGGAGATTTTGTTCCCGGTCGAAGCACCTGCTTTGAAAGAAAAGCTCTGGCATATTCTGGAGGGACAGCTGCGAGACAACAAGAAAGCACATATCTTAAAGCCGGACGGCAGCTATGAAAAGGCGGACGGCCGCGGCAAGGAACCCTACTGCGCACAGGAGGTGTTCTGCAAAGAGGCACAGGAGATGAGCGTCAAAAAAGAATATCGGGACACACGGGTATTCATTCCGGAAACCCATGTGGAAATGGAGTAAGGACATGCAAAAAGAGCAAAACGTTCGGCTGGTACTGGCATCCGCATCCCCGCGGCGCCGGGAGCTGCTTTCGCAGATCGGACTGGAATTTACCGTTATGCCGAGCACAAAAGAAGAAAATGCAAAAACAACGGAGGCAGGTGCGCTGGTGCAGGAGCTGTCCCGTCAGAAAGCGGTGGATATCTGGGAGCAGCTTTCTGGCGGGCAGGGGCAGAATCCTGACGCAGATCAGGAGCAAATCGCTGAGGAAACACAGGAGCCGAATCTTAACGGAAAACGGCAGCCAGAGCTGCTGGTGATCGGCGCGGACACGGTGGTATGCTGTGAGGGAAAGATCCTCGGAAAGCCGCATAGCAGAGAAGCGGCAGCAGAAATGCTGACAGCTCTGCAGGGGCGCAGCCATGAAGTCTATACCGGCGTAACGCTTTACAGTCAAAGCGAGACGGTCACATTTTTTGAGTGCACGCAGGTGGAATTTTATCCGATGACGGAAGTGGAAATTTCCGAATACATTGACAGTAAAGAGCCGATGGACAAGGCGGGCGCTTATGGCATTCAGGGACTGGGCGCGCGGTTTGTCAAAGGCATTCGTGGTGACTATAACAATGTGGTAGGACTGCCGGTTGGGCGTCTGTACCAGGAGCTGAAAAGCCGCGGATGGATGTAGAAGCAAGTTTGAAACAAAGAAGTAGAGGTTACCCGAGAAAATGCATATGAAAAAAGCAGTGATTTTTGATCTGGACGGGACGCTTGCGAATACGCTGACTTCCCTCGCCTATTGCACGAACCGGGCGCTGGAGGATTTTGGACTGCAGGCGATCCCACAGGAATGTTATAAAAAATTCGTAGGAAACGGCGCGCGTATGCAGATTACGCGGGCGCTGCGTTATGTAGGGGCAAAAGAGCAGCCCTCCCCCGTCCGGGACGATGATGGCTTTGCTGCGGTTCCGTGCCTTTTGGACGAGGTTTATGACCGATACATGGAATATTTCGCAAAGGACTGCCTGTATGAGGTCAAGCCCTATCCCGGCATTCCAGAGCTTTTAAATACATTGAAGGAGAAGAAGATTAAGATCGCCGTGTTCAGCAATAAGCCGCATGCCAACACGGTTGATGTGGTAGAAACGCTGTTCGGCAAAGGATTTTTTGATGCTGTGCAGGGACAGAAAACGAATGTCCCCAAAAAGCCCGCGCCGGACGGCGTATATGCGATTATGGAACGGCTCGACGTTTCGCCGGAGGAAACGATTTACGTCGGCGACAGCTGGGTGGATATCGAAACAGGCAGAGCCGCAGGCAACTTCGCCGTTGGCGTGCTGTGGGGATTTCGGGATGAGGAAGAGCTGCGGGCACATCATGCGGACGCGGTGATTACAGCCCCGGGCGAGCTGCTGGAATTGCTGTGAAAGATATCAGCGGATTACTCTACAATCCGCTAACATTCGGAATTTAAAAATTTTATTTTTTCTGTAACGTTTTACCGCTTTGGCAGGATATAGAAGTATAGGCTGCCGGTGCAAACTCCGATTCTGGGACGTTGAAGCAATAGAATGCACGCTCTGCGAACATGCTATTGTCTGAACAAATAAAACGGCAGCTGGAAAAGGAGAGCTTCATGGCGGAAAACAACCCAAAACAAAAACGACGCACGCCATCGTGGTGTGCGCAGCTGCCCAATCGGCTCGGCAGGCGGATGACAGAGTATTGTCTGAGAAAAGGCTGGTCGCTGTATGTGCTTTCAGCCGAATCCGGTGTGCCGCTGACAACGATCGCGCACATCGCGGACGGGTCGACAAAAAATCCGGGAATTTATACGATCATGCGGATCTGCAGGGCGCTGGACGTCCCGCTTGCCGTGTTCCTGGACGGACTGGAAGATGAGTGTGGAAATGAATGAAAACAAAAAAGAAAAACAAGGAGGATTCTATGGGTTACGAGTATGATGAGGCGGTACTGAAGTGTTTTTTGAAGCAGCAGGACAGGCTGTTTCCGGAGCCGGTAGCAGAGGGAATGGAAGAAGCGGAAGCCTTCCTGGAGGACTGCATGGCGGTTGTTGTGGATTCCAAAGCTGCGGTGATGGAGTATTTTGAAGAAGCGGGAATCGACGTGGAGAACCCGGATCAGGTGTTGGACGAAGCAGAGGTTTTCGACGTCGGAGATGGGCGCTACCTGATCGTAGAAGGATAAAAGCAAATTAAAAAGCTCAGGGAATTTGTCACAAAGGTGACGTTCCCTGAGCTTTTTATTCATGATACTTTTTACATCTCAAACAGCTGTAAAATCGCTTCCGAGAGTCCATCGTGGTCGTTATCCTGCTGCGTGATAAAATCGGCGCAGGCTTTGACCTCGGGCGTAGCGTTTGCCATCGCAACGGCAGTTCCGGCAGCCTGCAGCATGGAAATATCGTTTTCGGCGTCTCCGGCAGCGACACTGTTGGAAAGCGGAATCTGAAAATGCTCGCAGACGAAACGGACAGCGTTTCCCTTCCCGGCGGTCTTATCGAAAATTTCAAGATAAATCGGATTGGAAAAAATTGCGGAGATCTTGTCGCCGTATTTTTCCTGAATTCTGCTGCGAAACGCTTCCAGACGTCCGTGGTTTTCCATATCGATCGCCAGAAGCTTGCAGGGTGCGTGTCCGATCGTCTTTAAAAGATCGTCGCTGACCTGATATTCCATTCCGGTGCGGGAGCAGTAGTGTTTTACTTCGACGCCGTCTTTGGGGGCAACAACGCAGGTATCGCTGTAGGAATGTAGGTACAGGCTTTCTTCCTGCGCCATCGAAATGATATCCTCGGCGATTTCGATTGGGACACTTTTACGCATCAGAAAGGTTTTGGTGTCGCAGTCATAGACCTCGTTTCCGTTCGCAGCGATGATAACCGTATCGGGAAAGAGCAGACCGGCATTTTTCGCAACCTTTAAAACACTTGGCAGGGCACGGCCGGAGGTGAGTACCAGACGGTTGCCTGCGAGCACCATTTTGGAAAGCAGCAGCTGCATACCGGGCGAAACTTTTTTCGCGGAATTGAGCAGCGTGCCGTCTAAGTCGGTAAACAGTATTTTTTCAGACATCGAACAGTTCCTTCCTTTTTTTCTTGAGGGCAATCAGAATATCTTCCGGGATAAAAAGCTTGCCATAGCCGGTTCCAAGCTCCAGTCCGGGTTTGCTTTTTCCGTGAAAATCGGAGCCGCCGGAAATCAACAGCCCATAGCGGGCAGCCAGCTGGCGCATCTGACGCTCCTCCCCGGCGGAATAGGTCGAATAAACCGCTTCCAGCGCGACCAGTCCGGCTTCTTTTAAGTGGCGGACGAGGGAGGAAAGGTTATCCTTTCCCATATGGTAGAGCGTCGGATGGGCGAGAACCGGGATGCCCTTGACGGCGAGAATTAGGGAAACCGCCTGGGCGGGCGTGATTTTTTCCCGGGGAACAAAATATTTGGTATGGTCCCCGAGATAGCGGTCGAACGCTTCCGGCAGGCTTTTGACATAGCCGTGGTCGAGCAGATATCTGGAGTAATGCCCTCTTGTAATGACGCAGTCCGGAAAGGCTTCCAGCAGCTTTTCATAGCTGATATCGATGCCGTCTGCAGCGAGGCGGGCGCACATTTTTTCATTTCGCTCTTCGCGCGCACGAACAAAGCTTCCGATCTGCTCCTGAAAAGCGGGAGCATCCTCATCGATAAAAAGACCGACGATGTGGATGTCCTTTCCATAGTATTCTGTGGAAAATTCGATTCCGGGGATGACTTCGATGCCTTTTTCCTGTCCGTATGCGACGGCCTCCTTAACACCGGCAGTCGTATCGTGGTCGGTCAGGGCAAAAGCGGTCAGCCCCTTTGCAATCGCCATATCGACAAGCTCGGAGGGCGTAAAGCTTCCATCGGATTTGTTGGAATGCACATGAAGGTCTACGGTGTTCAATCTTCGTCACCCTCTCTGTCAGCGGTGTAAACGGTACGTTTTCTCGCCATTTCATCGCTTTCCAGGTATTCGTCATAAGTGGTGATTTTGTCGATTAAGGAGCCGTCGGGCAGGATTTCCATAATGCGGTTTGCGGTCGTCTGTACGAACTGATGGTCGTGGCAGGCAAACAGCGCAACGCCCGGGAACTTGATCAGACCGTTGTTCAGTGCGGTGATGGATTCCATGTCCAGATGGTTGGTCGGCTCGTCTAAAATCAGGCAGTTTGCACCGGAAATCATCATTTTGGAAAGCAGACAGCGCACCTTTTCACCACCGGAAAGGACTTTTACCTTTTTCACGCCATCTTCTCCTGCAAACAGCATACGTCCGAGGAAGCCGCGGACATAGGTTGCGTCCTTGACAGGAGAGTATCCGGTGAGCCAGTCTGCGATCGTATCGTCGTTGTCGAATTCTGCGGCAGGATCCTTCGGGAAGTACGCCTGGGAGGTTGTAATGCCCCATTTGTAGGTTCCTTCGTCGGGTTCAAGCTCGCCTGCAAGGATTTGGAACAGCGTGGTCTTTGCCAGCTCGTTGCTGCCGACAAATGCGATCTTGTCGTTGTGACCAACGATAAAGGAGATATTGTTTAATACTTTTACGCCATTTACGGTCTTGGAGATGCCGTCTACGGTGAGGACTTCATTGCCGATCTCGCGGTCGGGGCGGAAGTCAATGTAAGGGTATTTCCGGCTGGAGGGCTTGATGTCGTCCAGCTGAATCTTTTCGAGGGCGCGCTTTCTGGAAGTCGCCTGCTTGGATTTGGAAGCATTTGCGGAGAAACGGGAGATAAATTCCTGCAGCTCCTTGATCTTTTCTTCTTTCTTACGGTTTGCTTCCTTCATTTGCTTGATGAGCAGCTGGCTGGATTCATACCAGAAATCGTAGTTGCCGGCATAGAGGGTGATCTTGCCGTAGTCGATGTCTGCGATATGGGTGCAGACTTTATTTAAGAAATAACGGTCATGGGATACGACGATGACTGTATTTTCGAAATTGATCAAAAATTCTTCCAGCCATGCGATTGCATCCAGATCCAGATGGTTGGTAGGCTCATCGAGCAGCAGGATGTCCGGGTTGCCGAACAGTGCGCGCGCCAGCAGGACTTTGACCTTTTCGCTGCCGTTTAAGTCGCGCATCATGCTGTAGTGGAGGTCGGTGTCGATGCCAAGACCGTTTAATAAAGTAGCAGCGTCAGATTCTGCGTTCCAGCCGTCCATTTCTGCAAATTCTGCTTCCAGCTCGGAAGCGCGGATGCCATCTTCATCGGTAAAATCTTCCTTTGCGTAGATGGCGTCCTTTTCCTTCATAATTTCATACAGGCGTGCGTTACCCATGATGACGGTGTCCATAACGGTGTATTCGTCATATTTAAAATGATCCTGCTCCAGCACGGAAAGACGCTGTCCGGGAGTGATGACAATATCGCCATTGGTGGTCTCAAGCTGTCCGGAAAGAATCTTTAAAAAGGTGGATTTGCCGGCGCCGTTGGCACCGATGAGGCCGTAGCAGTTGCCCTCTGTAAATTTGATGTTTACGTCTTCAAACAGCGCCTTTTTGCCGAGGCGCAGCGTCACGTTGTTTGCACTGATCATGTTGAATTACCTTTCTTTTCCTGAAAATACATAAAAAACTACAATATGATATCAATCCTTTCCTATTTTACAGAAAATCATGAATATTTCAAGTGAAAAATGACCGCCGGGCAAGCTTTTTACTGGACAAAAGGTTTTCTGGATACTATAATTTAAAGAGCGTATCATGATCAGAAAGAACAATCGGTCAAAAAGGAAAGAACAGGATGGATCAGATTCAGGAAGGAGAGCATTTATGGCATACGGTTCAATGACAACGGAGGAACGGTTAAAAGAGCACATCAAAGAATACAGCCTGGAGAATCTGCTGGATCTTTCTTTGGTAAAGGCATGTTTTGAGGATATTTCCAAAGTGCTCGGGATCGAGCTTTTGCTGACGCAGCGCCACGGGGAAACCGCAGTGGAGGTCGGCAATTTTGCAGGCTTTGAGCCGGATGTTGTAAACGATCCGGGCAGAAAGCTTCGCGTATTCAATCGGACGATTGGTCATCTCTATGTAAAAATGGATCATGCTTCCGATCAGGAGCTTGCAGAGCGCATTGTTGAACATATGATGCTGCAGTATGAAGCACTGGCGTGTGACCATTATCGTTACCGTGAGACAGCGATCTATGCAGACGAGCTGGAAGAGGCGATGGAGCAGGAGGCTTACCGCATCAAGCGCGGCGAACACGAAGACGCCCTGACTGGTTTGCTGAATAAGACCTATATGAAAGGACGCCTTCTGGAAATGCAGGAGACCGCTCCGGCTGCAGTGATCTGCGCCAATATTAATGACTGGAAATTTGTCTATGACCATTTCGGCAACGAGGAGAGTGACCGCCTGATCAAGACCGTTGCAGGTCTGATCCGCAAGGAAGCGAAGGAAGAATACCTGATCGGCCGTGTGGACGGAGATGTATTCGAAATCGTAATTCCGACGCCGGAGGACGGAGAAGCGGAAGCGTTCTGTGACAGAATCCAGCAGGCGTGTACGAACTATGAAGATCCGTATCTCGCACCTTCCCTTGCGATTGGTCTGGTTTACCGTACGAATGTGGAAGAGTCGTTCGACAAATGTTATTCCGACGCGGAATATGAGATGTGTTACAATAAGCTGGATGTCAAGCATGCAGATGGCTATAAGGAGCGCCTGGAGCATGGACTGAAATAGTTACAGTTCACTCGCACCATTCGCAAAAGCGCGTTCTGCGGACATTTTGTTATCGGGAACGAAAGAATCGCCGGGGGTGCAGCTGTGACTGTGCGCCTGGCGTTTTTACCGCATGGGAAACGGATGCCTCATGCGAAACCTGTCTGGTCGGAATTGTTACAGTTTCCCCACGTCATTCGTGAAAACCCTGTGAAATTCAAAAAAGTGCTGGACAATCCGGCATGCCTGTGATAAGATACAAAATAGTGATGCGTAATACATTTGTAATATATTCGTATATTGCAGTCTTGCAACCGTAGTCTAACGGATAGAACGAAGGCCTCCGACGCCTTTAATGCAGGTTCGATTCCTGTCGGTTGCATTTTATCGCATCACTTTTTTTGTTGTAACAACAGAACAGAAACCCGTAAATCAAGCAGAACAGACAAAACGGTTGTGATAGAAGATTGAAAAATAACATTTTTCAATCGCGAGATTTGTGTCTGCGCGCACTTGACACAAACTCGATATGCGCAAAAAAGCGTGCGCAGAAATGAGCGGAAAGTATGAAGAACGAAAAGATGAAAGAAATTCTGGATTTTTTTCGGAATAACAAGAAAAAGACCTGTATTGGTGCAGGCGCAGGTGTTGCAGTAATTGCGGTATGTGTTGCGGTCGGCATCACGCTCGGAAACGGTGCAAAGACGACAGCTTCGAACACCGGAACACAGACGCAGACGGAAACGACGACAGAGACAGCGGAAACGGAGACAACGCTGCAGATGCCGCTGGAAGAAAATACCGTACCGGAAGTAACGCAGCTGATTACCGAATATTATAATGCGGCTGCTGCCGGCGACATGGATACGATCAATTCCATCGTCAATACCTACGATCAGGAGACGCAGATCTATCTGCAGAAGATGAGCGAGCATATTGAAGCGTACCAGAACGTGGTCTGCTATACAAAGACAGGCCCGGTAGACGGTTCTTATTTGGTCTATGCTTATTATGAAATCAAGTTTAAAGACCTGGAAACTGCAGTGCCCGGCATCAGCCCGTATTTGGTTTATCCCAGAGAGGACGGAAGCCTGTATATTTATGAAGGCGATGTGGAGGATTCTGTCAATCAGTATCTGGAAGATATTTCCGCGCAGGACGACGTCATTGACCTGATGAATCGGGTACAGGTTGTCTTTAATGAAGCGGTTATGCAGGACGATACACTCAACAATTATCTGGCGCAGCTAAAAGAAGATCTGCAGGTAGAGGTCGGTGAAGCTTTGGCAGAGGCTGAGACGGCTTCTGAAGAGGAGACGCAGCCTGCAGAGGCGGCAGCAGAAGCTCAGACCACTGTAACAAAGGTAGAAGCGACAGACGTTGTCAATGTGCGTTCCTCCGACAGTGAGCAGGCAGAGCGCCTTGGCAAGGTGGCAGTCGGCGAAGTGCTGAAACTGCTGGAGAAGAAAGAAAATGGCTGGTCTAAGGTCGAATATAACGGCAAAGAAGGCTATATCAAATCGGAGTATTTAAAGGACGTGGAAGAAACACAGGAGGCTCAGGCAGAGTCTTCCGCTTCCGAAACTGCACAGACGGCAGAGTCTTCTGCAGCTACAACATCGACGTCCTCGGATTTGCCTGCATCCGGCAAGATCAAGATCGCACAGACAATCAACATCCGGAAGGCCTGCAGCGAAACTGCGGATAAGATCGGAACCGCATTTCCTGGCGAAACGTTGGAAATCGTGATGCAGCAGGCGGACGGCTGGACTAGAGTCAAATATAACGGCGAAACCGGCTATGTAAAGACCGAAGTTTTAAAAGTTTTAAAATAAGAAAAACGGTATTCTTTCCCGATTTTTGGGAACGCTAAGACCGGAAGTGTTTCTGACAGTGAGATACACTTCCGGTTTTTACGTTACAGGAAATGATGCTATCCTGTTTTCGGGACAGAAAAAGGGAGGAATACCGGATATGAAAAATGACGATATTGAACTGCTTCGGGAGGTTCAGAAGAATGCGGAAATGGGGATGCATGCTCTGGAGGTCATTAACCCGAAGGTGTACGACGATTCGATGGCGCTGATGCTGGCGCGGGAATCCTTTAAATATGGGGAACTTCACGACCGTGCGAGGGCGGTGCTGCTTTCGAAAAACCAGGCGCCGGACCCAGTCAACAAGGTAAAGCAGCTGATGCTGACTGTGTCCATTCAGGGGAACACGCTGTTGAATGCCACTACGAGCCATATGGCGGAAATGCTGATCCGCGGCAGCAGCATGGGGATGACCAGTCTCTGGAAAGCGATGAACCGGAATGAAAAAGCGGATGGACAAGCGCTGGAGCTTGCCGGGGAGCTGCTGGATTTTGAGGAAAACAATATCCGAGAGCTGAAAAAGTATCTTTAACGCAAAAGCAGTTCAAAAAAATTCGGAAATTTTTTAGTTTAATGTGATAAAGTGCTTGCATTGAAAAAACAATAAGTATATAATAGCTTCGAAACTGAACAACTGGACAAGGAGGAAAGATTTATGTCATATGTTGATGAGGTGATTGCGCAGGTTGTTGAGAAAAACCCTGTTCAGCCCGAATTCCATCAGGCAGTAAAAGAAGTACTGGAGTCTCTGCGCGTCGTTGTAGAGGCAAACGAAGAAGAATTTCGTAAAAACGCGCTCCTGGAGAGACTGACGAATCCGGAAAGACAGATTATGTTCCGCGTTCCCTGGGTAGACGATAAGGGACAGGTTCAGGTAAACACTGGTTTCCGCGTACAGTTTAACAGTGCAATCGGACCCTACAAGGGCGGACTGCGTTTCCATCCTTCCGTAAATCTTGGTATTATCAAATTCCTGGGCTTTGAACAGGTATTTAAAAATTCGCTGACAGGTCTTCCGATCGGCGGCGGTAAGGGCGGCAGCGATTTTGATCCGAAGGGCAAATCTGATCGTGAGATCATGGCATTTTGCCAGAGCTTTATGACAGAGCTGTATCGTCATATCGGTGCAGACACAGACGTTCCTGCCGGTGATATCGGTGTAGGTGGCCGAGAGATCGGATATTTATATGGACAGTACAAGAGAATCCGCGGTCTGTATGAAGGTGTGCTGACCGGAAAAGGCCTTACCTACGGCGGCTCTCTTGCAAGAAAAGAAGCAACAGGCTATGGTTTGCTGTACATGACCCGCGAAATGCTGAAGGAAAATGGCATTGAACTCGCAGGAAAGACTGCAATTGTTTCCGGTGCCGGCAACGTTGCGATCTATGCAATTGAAAAAGCATATCAGCTGGGTGCAAAGCCTGTTACTGCCACAGATTCCACCGGCTGGATCTATGATCCGGAAGGTGTTGATCTGGAAGCATTAAAAGAGATCAAGGAAGTGAAACGTGCAAGACTTTCTGAGTACACCAAGTATCGTCCGAACGCGGAATATCATGAGGGCAAGGGCGTATGGAGTGTGAAAGCTGATATCGCACTTCCCTGTGCGACTCAGAATGAACTGCAGTTAGAGGATGCGAAGGCACTGGTTGCAAATGGTGTGATCGCTGTCTGCGAGGGTGCTAACATGCCTACCACTCTGGAAGCTACCCAGTATCTGCAGGAAAATGGCGTTTTATTCGTTCCCGGCAAGGCAGCAAACGCAGGCGGCGTAGCTACCAGTGCACTGGAGATGAGCCAGAACAGCGAACGTTTGAGCTGGACATTCGAGGAAGTAGATGCAAAGCTGCAGCAGATCATGATCAACATCTTCCACAACATGGATGATGCAGCCAAGAAATATGGCAAAGCAGGAAATTATGTTGCAGGCGCAAACATTGCAGGCTTCGAGAAAGTCGTAGATGCGATGAACGCCCAGGGTATTGTTTAATAAGTACGAAAAAGGGGCTGTCGCACTAACGTGCGGCAGCTCATTTTATATATCCAACACAAAACGCCGAGCTTCGAAAAGCCCGGCGTTCGTGGTATAATCAGTTTATGCAACTAAACAAAATAATACAGAGGGGTTATACCTCATTTTCGCTGTATTATCAAATCAAACTTCCGCTGGATTTAGAGATTTCTATTCCATCTGATGATCCAGTTCGTCTGGTAAGTGCCTTTGTGGAGGAAATGGACCTTTCTGAACTATATAAAACTTATGGCAGGATCAGAAAAAATCAGGCAACGCCGCGTCAGATGCTGAAACTCGTTATCTATGCAGCAATGAATCGAATCTACTCAAGTCGAGATATCCGAAAAGCATGTAAACGGGCTATTACGAAAAATCAGGCCCGGTTATACACAAAACTAACTTCTTTTGTGGCTGAATGCGAAGAACTCTATGGAATCAGGACCGTATACCATGACCAGATATCCATCCACACATTAAAACGGTTAAAAAAGCAGTTGTGCCGCGTCAAAGTACAGGAGAGAATTGTGTTCGTGTATGGAATTGGACGTAGAAAAACACAGTTGCAGAAATCCCTGGAACAGCTGGATCAATATCTGGAGAAACGAAAGGAATATACGAAAAAACTGTATACGCTTGGAGATAGAAACAGTTATTCCAAAACAGACCCGGATGCGACCTTCATGAGAAGGAAAGAAGATGCGATGCTGAATGGACAGTTAAAACCTGCTTATAACATCCAGCACGGAGTGGACTCTGAATACATCACATGGATTGATATTAGCCCGCGTCCAACCGATACATGCACCCTGATTCCTTTTTTGAAAGATATGGAGAGTCACTTAGGATTTAAATATTCAGAAATCGTTGCAGATGCCGGATATGAAAGTGAAGAAAACTATCTTTTCATTGAGGGAAACGGACAGACCGCCTATATAAAGCCGCAGAACTATGAGATTTCGAAAACCCGAAAATACAAAAAAGACATCAGCAGAAGAGAAAACATGGAGTATCACGCAGACAGAGACCGCTATATCTGTCGGAATGGAAGGAAACTGACTGTTACAAATGAACGCAGAAGTAAAACAGCCAGCGGATATGTCAGTGTAAAAACTTATTACAGAAGTCCAGACTGTACCGGCTGTCCTTATAAAACGGAATGTATCAAGGGAAACAACTGCAAAACACTTATGGAAAAACGTAATAAAGTGCTGATGGTCTCGAAGACGATGAGTCAAAAACGTGCAGAAGATCTGGAACGGACCACAAGTGAGTATGGAACGATGCTCCGTATGAATCGCAGTATTCAGGCCGAAGGTTCATTTGCTGATGTAAAGGAAGACATGAATTTTCGAAGATATCTGTACCGAGGAAAAGCAAATGCACTGGCAGAGAGCATCCTTTTGGCGATGGGACGAAATATCAATAAGCTTCATTGCAAGATTCAGACCGGAAGAACGGGGAGTCATCTTTTTTCATTAAAGACAGCATAGATTTTAATGGTTGAAAACAAAACAGTTTGAAATCAGGCATGCCGAAAGGAATGTCTTGGAATGAACTGTGTTTATAATGGATGGGGGCGAAATCACAACCGATTTCGCCCCCATTTGGGCATAAAGCAGGGCTGCCGCCCAGCAAAAAATATTTGCTAGTGCGACAGCCCCTTTTCTTTTGCAAAAACAAAAGTCCGGAAGCCTTGATAACACTTGGCTTTCGGGCTTTTTGTTATTTCAGGGACGGGGTAAAAATAGTCGCTGGGAGACGGCTTTCAGGTGAATTTCAGAGTTTTTTGCAGCTGAATGGCTGTTTTTTGTTTTACCCCTCCTCAGTACCGGAACACACTATCACACAAGGGAAAACACTAGAAAACATAAGAAAACGCAGCATCTATCGACGGCAAGACCGCACACTGGAAGAACCGGCACATCGGGGACTGGCATCACCCTGCAACCTGCACAGATGCCTTCCTCGGGCGCATCCGCTGCGGCATCTGCGGTACAGAGTACCGCCGGGTCAATCACGCCGGCAAGCTGGTCACCTGGTACTGCTACGACAGAAAGCAAAGGCGGCACGGCTGCACCAACAGAAATTATCCTGACTTCGTCCTCAGGCAGATGGTCGCTGAGATCATGGATACTGACGATTTCGATGAAACCACATTTCTTGAGCAGGTCGATCACATTACGGCAGACCCCGGCGAGACCATTACACTTCACTTCAGGGATGGGAGAACAGCACAATGGCAAGGAATATAAAGGTGATACCCTCAACCGTTCCGCTGCATGCGGTCGGGCCGGTAGTCACGGGCGCAAAGCGCAGGGTCGCTGCCTACGCCCGCGTTTCTACGGACAGGGACGAGCAGTTCACCAGCTACGAGGCGCAGATCGACTACTACACCAATTACATCAAGAGCCGCCCTGACTGGGAGTTCGTTTCCGTATATTCAGACGAAGGAAAGACCGGCTGCAATACCCGCAAGCGCGAGGGCTTCAAGAACATGGTGGACGATGCCCTCGACGGGAAAATAGATCTCATCGTCACCAAGTCCGTCAGCCGCTTTGCCCGAAACACAGTCGACAGCCTGACCACCATCCGCAAGCTGAAGGACAAGGGCGTTGAGGCGTATTTTGAAAAGGAAAACATCTGGACCTTTGACGGCAAGGGTGAGCTGATGCTGACGATCATGTCCTCGCTGGCCCAGGAGGAAAGCCGCAGCATTTCCGAGAACTACGTCTTGGGCCAGCGCAAGCTGTTCGCCGACGGCAAGGTTACCGTTCCCTTCGGCAGGTTCCTCGTCTACGACAAGGGACCGGACGGTAACCTGATCGTCAACGAAGAACAGGCCATGGTTGTCCGCCGCATGCACTGGCTGCTGGATGTTCATTATTCGGAAGATTACTGCCGAATTGCGAACAAAACTGCACAGCAGAATCTGAATTTGTTACGAAAGTTTGCATTGTCACTGCTCAAACTCTACAAAGTGGAGCCTGATGAAAAATGAACAGGCTCTATCCTTTTATTCTTTTTGCATTCCGTGTATGTTATTCGACGAGTGAAATACTGATACAGGCAACGCTGCGGGGTGGAAGCTTCGCCTTGATAATATCATCCTTGACATGAATCATCAGGGGATTTTCCGTAAACGGGGTACCAGGCAACAGATTTTCGGCCTGAAGTACCTTACTTTCCAGAATTGTTCCGCATTTATTCAGAGAGTAAGTAGTTTCCTCCTGCCAGTTCAGGTTGAGCATCGTCAGGGTCAGCACATGATGATCATCGATGGTGGCAACGACTTCAAAGCCTTCTACACCATCTACCGTACACAGCTTTCCGCCGGCATGCCGGGAGAGCAGCGCAAAGGCCTGACCGGTTGCCGTCAGCTCGGTATGATCCGGATGCACCTGCATGGCGCCTTCGTTAACCGGCTCAAAGTAGCAGGCCATGGGCATGCGCTGTTTTTCGCTTTCATGCATGAACATGTGCAGCATCTGCGCAGTGAAGATGCCCTCCATGGAGGAAGGATTGCGGCACCATGTTTTCCACAGATTCCATTCATCGTAGGAGATGAATGTCTTTTCCGGGAGCATGTCATGCAGCCTGCGCAGGATTCCTAGATTGTGGATGGGCATGCGGATCATTTCGTTATAGCAGCGCTCCATGCCCTCCGGAGAGGTGAAGTCCCAATGGACTGAATTGTACGTATGCAGAGAAACGTATGGCGCAATGGGAGCCAGCTTCTTGATGGAAACATCTACCCACTCCTGATTCGGATAGGGGCCGGAAGAAACAAATTTCAGATCCGGCGTAACCTTCAGCATGGCACGCGCATGCGTTTCCACCAGCGATGCGTATCCATCCGGCGTATTTGCATTTGCGCCCTCCATGTGGCCATAACCCATTTCGTTGCCCAGCGACCACCATTTGACATTGTAGGGCTCCTGATGACCGCGCTGGGCACGCAGCCTGCCGTATTTGCTCTCGGCAGGGCCGTTGCAGTATTCCACCCAGGCGGCGCATACTTCGGGGGAATCCCAGGCGGCATTGATGGTGAGGAAGGGCTCCGCGCCGATCTCACGGCACAGTGCAATAAAATCGTCGGTGTCTATTTCATGCATGTCATAGCCGTGTGTAAAGGGCTGCGTTTCATTTTCCATGTGGCCCTCCATGGGAGCGCGCCTGTCGGGATGCAGGAACATATCCTGCCAGCGATATTCGCCGGCAAAGTTGCCACCCGGCCAGCGCAGCAGACGCACGCCGATTTCCTTGAGCTTTTCCACGGTGTCCCTGCGCATGGTATGGAAATGATTGTCCGGCATCATGGAAACTGCGCCGATGAGCAGTTGTGCCTGCTCCGTGTAGGTAATGCTTATCACGGCATGCGCATCGTCGACGCCGGGGGTCAGAATCGTCTCAAAGCGCTGCCATTCATCCACCTCTTCCTGTGCATCCTCCTTCGCTAGAACGGGCTGAACAGGAAAAACGGTTTCCGCATAAATCTGCGTACCATCGGCGTTGGTGAGCGCGACGCGCACATCCAGCGGCTGCTGTACTTTGACAACGACGGCAAACGGATAGCTCCTGTCCTTTTGAAGGAAGAGCTCCTTTTGACGGATACCGCTCACCTGATTCGGAATTGGGTTCTGAATCATCTGGGACTGACATTCGTTACGCCGCCCCATGCCGTTGTGCGCGTAATGACATACATAAGCTTCGTTTGCGTTGCTACCGGGAAGGCGGTGTTCATTGGCAAAGTACACGCATTCGCCGATGCCTTCCCAGTCCAGCGCTACGCCGTTGCGCGCCGCAGCGCCGGCAAACTTCCGGTTGCGGATCATCTGGGCGCTGAGACCATCCATGATGCTGGCTCTGGTATGCTCCAGGTTGTGGCCAAACAAATGGGGCGACACCGTAGAGGTGGTTTTGAGATCGATATACAGGTAATGGCTGTGCTGCTGCGCCGCAAACAGCGTGTCCTGCGCAGGATCTTCCGTGGTCTGGCAGCCGGGGGTATTACCGAATTTGCCGTCGTATTCATCCAGCAGTTCCTGCACCGTCTTCTGAATTTGCTGCACCGCTTCGGTGTGTGCCTGTGTGAGATTGCCGGCTTGTCCTGCCAGCAGTGTGTTCATCTCCTGAGTTGTAGGGAGATGTTCCAGCGTCTCCTGGGCTTTGAGAATGGAGTTCCCCGTCAGCTCCATGGCGCGGGTCAGACCGATCCAGTTGGCCTCCGTCAGTGTGACGGCTTTCTGGATATTGGATGCCTTGTTCAAATTCGCCTGGAGCGCGCTTTGCTGCATGGCCAGCAGCTCGTCCATGGGCGAAGAGTTTTTCTCGGATGCGGAACTCATCTTCCATCGCTCCTTTCAGATATTTCATGTCGTGTAGTTTGCAGTCCCGGCAGCGGTAGCCGTCGGGGGTGGTGTAGGTGATGCTCTTGCGGCTCTCCGACCAGCGGACCGTGTAGCCCTCGCTCTCCATCAGTTCCAGGAACTGTTCCCGGGAGACGGCGTACTTCATGGCCTCATTGATCTGCATGGCGAGCCGCACTTTCCAGCTCTGTCCTCTGGCTGCGATTTTGTACTCCGCCTGGGTGGGACGGGAGACCGTCTGCTGACACTTTGGCTGACAGACGGACAGGCCGTACCGCATACAGAGTGTATCCGAGAACTGACGGAGCTGCGTCAGGTCCGCTTTTTCAAAGTGGAGCTTCCTGCCGCTCTGGAAGCTGACGGAGTTGACGATGAAGTGGGAGTGGATGTGCGCCCGGTCCGTGTGGGTGGCCACGAGGACCTCGTAGCCCTTCCACTGCTGCGCCAGCTCCAGTGCGATCCGGTGCGCCAGCTCCGGCGTGACGGCTTCCTCCGGATGGAAGGACTGGACGAAGTGATAGTACATCCGGCCGCCGTCTTTTCCGTACTGCAGCTTGGTGCTGATGAACTCGGTGCAGCAGGAATCTGCCTGGCAGTTCACACCGGTCACCAGATGGCGGTCCTGATCGGCGGTCTTTTCCTCCTTCATCACATACCGGAGCACCGCGCGCAGGCCGCCGCGGGTCTGCCCCCGGGGACGGTTGACGGCTGTGACGATGGCCATGGATTACACCGTCCTCTCCAGCAGCGCCTTGAGGGAACGCTGGATGTCGGCGTAGAGAGCACAGGTCTCCTGGACATTCACGGCGGTGATCCGTCCCATGTTGGCCAGAGTGGTCAGCTGGTTGAGGTTGTTGCCCTGGGCCTTTAGGGCTTTTGTGAACTCCGTCAGCGCCTCGATCCGGACGATCTCCTTGCCGACGATGTTGATGCCGGGCCAGTATTTCTTGTAGTCATTATAGCGGTCATTCTCATAGCCCAGCGCGGTGATATAGTTGCTCAGAGCGTCCACCCACACATAGACCACGTGCTTGGGGTCAAAGTCCACGGGGATGCCCCAGGAGAAGCTGGTGCGGGAAACGCACAGATCCTCCAGACCGGGGTCGATGAAGTTTTTCACCATCTCGTTGACACGGGAACGGGGCTGGAGGAAGTCAGTGTTTTCCAGCAGGTCCCGGATACGGTCGGCATATTTGCTCAGACGGAAGAAGTAGGCTTCCTCCTCGGCGTCCACAACGGGGCGGCCGCAGTCGGGGCAGCAGCCATCCTTCAGCTGGCTCTCCGTCCAGAAGGACTCGCAGGGAGTGCAGTATTTGCCCTTGTAGGTGCCCTTATAGATGTCGCCCTTGTCATACATCCGCTTGAAGATCCGCTGGATGGCCTTCACATGGTAATCGTCCGTGGTGCGGATGAAACGGTCGTTGGAGATGTTCATCAGCTTCCACAGATCCCGGACGCCCCGGGGGCCTTCCACGATGCGGTCCACGAACTCCTGGGGAGTGACGCCGGCCTCGTCGGCCTTCTGCTCGATCTTCTGGCCGTGCTCGTCGGTGCCGGTGAGGAACATGACGTCCTCGCCCTTCAGCCGGTGATACCGGGCCAGAGTGTCGGTGGCCACGGTGCAGTAGGTGTGGC
>ERZ826051.1241-NODE-1241-length-24289-cov-4.508542_pt1 | contig 24289 bp, 22 predicted proteins | sample MGYA00519928_ERZ826051 | MGnify/ENA primary metagenome ERZ826051 (study PRJEB31778, sample SAMEA3449219) | human gut metagenome | biome: human gut; feature: human-associated habitat; material: faeces | place: United Kingdom | collected 2010/2012 ...
AAGCAAGCAGAGAATGTCGGAGTCGGTTCAGTGATACCACGTTCTGTACCAGCCAGTTTAGCTGTGAAACCAGACAGGAAGTAGTACTGTGTCTGAGCTTCTGTCAGGATAGATACTGGAGGCAGTACGCCGAATGCATCTGCGGACAGGAAGATTACATTTTTTGCAGCCGGTGCAGAAGAGATCGGGCGAACGATGTTCTGGATATGGTCGATCGGGTAAGATACACGAGTATTTTCTGTTACGCTCTTGTCAGCGAAGTCGATCTTGCCGTTTTCGTCCAGAGTAACGTTCTCAAGCAGAGCGTTACGTTTGATTGCATTGTAGATATCCGGTTCGGATTCTTTGTCCAGGTTGATAACTTTTGCATAGCATCCACCTTCGAAGTTGAATACGCCGTTGTCATCCCAGCCGTGCTCGTCATCACCGATCAGCAGACGTTTCGGGTCTGTAGAAAGAGTTGTTTTACCTGTTCCGGACAGACCGAAGAAGATTGCTGTGTTTTCACCGTTCATGTCAGTGTTTGCGGAGCAGTGCATGGAAGCCATGCCTTTCAGCGGCAGGAAGTAGTTCATCATAGAGAACATACCTTTTTTCATTTCTCCGCCGTACCATGTATTTACGATAACCTGCTCACGGCTTGTGATGTTGAACATTACAGCTGTCTCAGAATTCAATCCGAGTTCTTTGTAATTTTCAACCTTTGCTTTGGATGCATTGTATACGATAAAGTTTGGCTCAAAGTTTTCCAACTCTTCTGCTGTTGGCTGGATAAACATATTTTTGATGAAATGTGCCTGCCAAGCCACTTCTACGATAAAACGAACAGCCATGCGTGTGTCATGGTTTGCTCCGCAGAATGCATCTACTACGAAAAGTCTCTTATTTGACAATTCTTTTACTGCAAGCTCTTTCACTGCTTTCCAAGCTTCCTGTGATGCAGGATGGTTATCATTTTTGTACTCATCAGAAGTCCACCATACTGTGTCTTTTGAATTCTCATCCATTACAATGTACTTGTCTTTAGGGGAACGTCCGGTATAAATACCTGTCATAACGTTCACTGCGCCAAGTTCACTTTCCTGGCCTTTTTCATAACCTTCCAACGCCGGATTGGTCTCTTCCTTATACAGATCTTCATAAGAAGGATTGTACACAATCTCAGTTGCACCTGTGATACCATACTTGCTCAAATCGATGTTTGCCATTTTACTCTGACCTCTTTTCTTTCATATTTAACCTGGTTGTAGTGGGTCCAGGATATGACCCTGAAAGTTTCACGCATATATCATACCACACATTTTTCGACATTGTCAACCTTTGTTATGCTCTCTGCACTTTTATCATGTTTGTTGTACCGGAAATTCCAACCGGAACCCCCGACGTATATACCGCAACATCGCCTTTGCATAAGAATCCCTGTTTGAGACATTCTTCTGTTGCATAATCAAAAAGTTCAAAAACTTCCTGCTTTTCTTCCAATAAAATAGGCATAACGCCCCATGACATATTAAGCTGCCTTGTCACTTTTTTCGACATGGCACAGCCCACGATATCGCAGCCCGGGCGGTAACGTGAGATCATGCGGGCCGATCTTCCGGATTTGGTTACCGTAATAATGACGCGGGCATTCAGATCGTGCGCCGTCGTGCAGGTTGCATGGCAGATGGCATCCGTAATGTCCGGATTGGCTTTCCGCTCATGGTTAAAAAACCGCTTGCAGTAGTCGACGTCAGCCTCGGTTCTCTCAGCAATACGCACCATTGTTTTTAAGGCTTCCACCGGATATTTCCCTGCAGCCGTCTCTCCCGAAAGCATGATGGCACTTGTTCCATCGTAGATGGCATTGGCGACGTCTGCTGTCTCGGCTCTGGTCGGTCGAGGATTTTTCATCATGGAATCGAGCATCTGTGTCGCCGTAATTACCTGTTTTCCGGCTTCGTACACTTTGCGGATGATCATTTTCTGTATAACCGGCACTTCCTCATCCGGCACCTCAACTCCCATATCGCCTCGTGCGATCATAATTCCATCCGATACGCGGATGATCTCATCGATCTTATCCACACCTTCCGCATTTTCAATCTTTGCGATGATATTGATATCTTTTCCCCCATTTTCGTCCAAAAGTTTACGGATCTGCATGACATCCTCAGCGGTTCTCGTAAAAGAAGCTGCCACAAAATCAATGTCCTGACGGATTCCAAACAAAATATCCTCTTTGTCTTTTTCGCTCATATAAGGCAGATGAATGTGCACACCCGGAACATTGACACCCTTGTGGTTTGAAATCACGCCACCATTTACAACAGTACAAATGATGTCCTCGCCCCGGATTTCCTTCACAATAAGTTCAATAAGTCCATCATCGATCAAAATCCGGTTTCCCGGCTTCTCATCCTGATATAACTGTGGATACGTAATAGACGCCATCGAAGCATTTCCGCGGATTTCGCGTCCTGTCAGCACAAACTGCTGCCCGGGCTCCAATGTCACTTTTCCCTCCTCAAATATCCCTGTGCGAATTTCCGGTCCTTTTGTATCCAAAAGCATCGCCACCGGCTTGCCGCATTTTTCCCGCATTGCTTTGATGCGGTCCATTCGTTCCTTCTGTTCCTCGTGGCTGCCGTGTGAAAAATTGAAACGAGCGACATTCATGCCTCCCCGCATCAATTTTTCCAAAACTTCATCCGAATCCGTCGCCGGACCCATCGTGCATATAATCTTGGTTTTTCTCATCAATAATCTCCTTTCTCCCTCTGCCTTCTACCATTCTTTATCATAGCAATTCGAAAATTTTTCGTCAATATCCATTTAGTTAAGATTCGGCAAAACTTTCTAGGTGTATAAATTTCCCTGAATTGTCAACGCTATACATAAATAACACGTAACTGTTCAGGACAATGCGAACACGTGGAAGGGAACTCCTGAATCGTTACAGTATAGAAAAGAGGAGCTTCTATGAGACGAAAATTAAAACTTGCTATATTCTGTATGTGTTTATGCTGGATCGTTGCCTTTGTGCAATTTGCAATGACCCGCTTTTATCTTTCACACAACGACGCCACACAGGCCTTTGCGCGCAATCAGCTAATCTTGGAAAGCGATGTTGATTCTTTCCAGAATTTGTCACAAAAAGGTGGACAGATAAAGGGACATTTATCCGGTGAAATGACTTCCTCTCAGAAAGAGCAGCTTGCCTCCCGGCTTTTCCACGTCTGGGGCGGGGTACTCAAAGATACTCGTCAGACTTCCGATTATTACGTCGCCTACGGCTACACTTCCGGAATCGCTTTTTGCAAAAAAATAAACGGTCAGAAAATCAACTTAAATCTCGCCATAACCTATGACGAAATCTCCGATGAAACGACCGTTTATCTTGGAGTTCCTTTATTAAATACAGATTTTTAATCGCGGACTTCGATACGCGGTCCGCCGACACCCTTCACATAATCTTGGGTAATGGTAACGTGTCCGATCATGTCATCTTTCGGAATCTGGTACATGATGTCTAACATCGTCTCTTCCAATATCGAACGCAGTGCTCGCGCCCCCGTCTTTTTCTCCACAGCCCGGTGGGCAATCTCAAGAAGTGCATCTTCATCAAAATCCAGTTTCACTCCGTCCATGGCAAATAATTTTTTGTACTGTTTGACGATTGCATTCTTCGGTTCTTTCAGAACCTTAACCAAAAGTTTCTCATCCATCTGCTGCAAAGCAAATACGATCGGAAGACGTCCGATAAATTCCGGAATCAATCCATAACTGCGGATATCTTCTGTCTCAACCTTGGAAAGAATATTCTCATCTTTGTCAAGATCATCTTTTAACTGTGACTCAAATCCGATATGACCATGTTTTGTCAAGCGGCGCTTGATCACATTTTCCAATCCCGGAAATGCTCCACCACAAATAAACAAAATATGGCGGGTATTGACGGTCGTCATCGGAACCATCGCATTTTTGCTGGTAGCACCTACCGGAACTTCGATATCTGCCCCCTCAAGAAGTTTTAAAAGAGCCTGCTGTACCGATTCTCCGCTGACGTCACGCTGATTGGCATTTTCCTTTTTTGCAAGCTTATCGATCTCATCGATGTAAACGATACCACGCTCGGCGCGTTCCACATCATTGTCTGCATTTGCAAGCAGTTTGGAAATGACACTTTCCACATCATCGCCGATATAACCGGCTTCGGTAAGCGCTGTCGCATCGGTGATCGCAAGTGGCACCTGTAAAATACGTGCGAGGGTCTGTACCAAAAACGTTTTACCGCTTCCTGTCGGTCCTAGCATCAGCATGTTGGACTTTTCTATCTCAACATCCCAGTCCATCTGATTGGTATCGCCGGTTTCTTTGGCTTTTTCCTGCTCTTCCATCGCCGCGATTCTCTTATAGTGGTTATATACACCTACAGAGATGACTTTTTTCGCCTGATCCTGTCCCATCACATATTCATCCAGTCTTCCTTTGATAATGTGAGGGGCTGGTAATTTTTGGATGTCAAGTGCCGGCACTTCCTCATGAGTTTTCTTTTTTGTCTTTACCCGGTGGCGTTCCTGCATTTCTTCCGGCATACCGCCAAACGGATTAGTCAGATTGATAAACTCAATTCCCGGCATTCCATTCATCGGAGGAATTGTTCCGGCTCCCATCGAACCATTGTTAAACATATCAAACGACTTTTGCAGGCAATCGGAACAGATTGATATATTGTTCGGAAGATGAATCATATTGTTTACCAGGCTCGACGGCCGGTGGCACAAATAGCAGAATGTTTCCCCTTTATTTTCATTATTTTCATTATTTTCAATTATATCTTCATTTTGATTTTTGATTTCTTCGCTCACTATTCTCTCCATTTCTATACTAGTTTTTCTCATTATAATATGTCCAAAAGGAACCATTATTCTATGGCATCTCTGCCGCGAATAACAGTTCCTTAAATTATAACTTATTTTTTCTGATTCGTAAAGAAGTTTTACCAAGGCATGATCTGACTTCCGTAGGAATCATCGTAAGAGTCATTTCCATATGGATTACTGCTGTTTCCGTCGGAGCTTCCGTCAGAACTTCCATTGGATCCACTTGAATTTCCCGAATCCTGTGATCCATTGTCCAGTTCGTTAAGTGTTTCCGAGCCTTTCAAAGTAACTTTGAGATTCTGCTCTTTGTACTCGCCATCCTGGCTTCTGGATATTGTTACCGTAATCTCGGTACCTGCTTTTGTATTGTTTACCTTATTCTGTACCTGCTCGATCGTAGATACTTTGGCATCGTTGATCTTTGTGATGACATCGCCTTTCTTGATGCCGGCTGCTTTTGCTGCGCCACTGTCGGACACTTCAGAAACATACACGCCAACCGGGATGCCATAAGCTTCGCTGACAGAATCGCTGATTGTCTTACCGGTAATTCCAAGGTAACCTTTCTCACTGTCGCTGAGCACTTGTCGTTTCATCAATTCATTAATAATCGGAATTGCGTCACTCATCGGAATCGCATATCCAATTCCTTCCACTTTGGTATCTGCATATTTCACGGAGTTAATACCAATGACGTTGCCGTTTACATCGAGCAATGCTCCACCGCTGTTACCGGGGTTGATAGCAGCATCCGTCTGAAGAAGTACCATTTTATTGGATCCGCTTCCATTTTCATCGCCAACTTCAACTTCTCTGTCTTTCGCACTGATATAACCAACGGTTACGGACTGACCGTATCCAAGAGCATTTCCGATCGCGATCGCCATCTGGCCGACTTTTACATCGTCAGAATGTCCCAATGCTGCAATCTTTATCTTGCCCTTTGTTTCTTCTTTTAAGTCGCTGAGTTTCACGGTAATTACTGCCAAGTCTGCAGTAGAATCCGTTCCTTTTACCGTTGCTTTCGCCGTCGTGTCATCAATAAACTTGACAGTAATGCTCTCTGCACCGGAAACGACGTGATTATTTGTGACGATTAGCAGTTCTTTGTCATCCTGTTTCACGATAAATCCGGAGCCTGCACCTTCGGATGGGTATTCGCCAAAAATGGATTTCTGCATACTCGTCTCTGTAATGGACACGATGGATGGCATTACCTTTTCCACAATGCCTGACACATCAGATACACCTGAAATTGCTCCACCTGATATGGCAGTCAATTCCGTATTTCCGGAATCCGTATTTACTGTTCCGATCTCACCGGAATTTGATTTCTTTGTTCCAACCTGCAATCCACAGATCTTCACGATAGCAAAGAAACAAAATGCTGCAACGACACCAAACACGACTGCGGATAGTAACGTTTTCTTCATACCACCTTTTTTCTTCTGCTTTGGTGGTCTCGGTGGCTCCTGCCCGCCGCCCGGATTCGTATTTTGAAAACGATACATATTGTCAGAACTTGGCATCGGCTGCGGTCCTGCATCTGTTCCGGCAGTATTCTGTGCGCCTGCCGCATCATCTGTCTGTGACGGCTGTACATAAATCGTGTTGTCCGTCATGCCGTTATTGTTCGTATTTTCCCAAGGATTGTTGTTTTCTTCATTCATATCGAATCTTCCTTTCCCGTTTATTCATCTTCTATACTACTTTTCATTGTATATGTTGCATTATACCCATCAAATGTGTTTAGTTTGTGAATATCTTATTTTTATATTGTGAAAACGGAAAAAATACTTTATAATAATGTTTGTAGAATTGCGTGAGTTGCGACAGCAACGGAGCAATTCGTAGATATCATTGCACCGCCAATGACGATATCATACCAATCCCTAATTTGAAAGGATGACAGATTTTGATCAAAGGAAACCAAAAATTACTTAATATTATACGATTTATCATAGATGTGCTGATTTTAGTATTTTCATTTATACTTGCTTATAAATTACGTTTTGACGAAGAGCAGAGTATCCTGATTCAATGGCAGATTATTGAGGAACCGATCGGACTTTACGGAACACTGGAAGAATATATGCAGATGCTTTTCCTGCTGATTCCATGTTACCTTGTGTCCTACTATGCTTTTCATCTGTATGACCCAAAACGTGTTACAAGCCGTAAATCACAGGCTTACAATATTTTCAAGGCAAATGTCGTCGGCATTTTGTATTGTACCGCTGGTCTCTACTTTATTAAAAGTGGAAACTATGCTCGTCTGTTTATTGTAATTTTTGTAATTACAAATTTTATATTGGAATTGATCTTCCGCCTGCTGATCACGACCATCTTACGCCGTTTCCGCAAGCGTGGGCACAATTTAAAGCATGTCCTTCTCGTCGGTTACGGCCGTTCGGCAGAGGGCTATATCGACCGTATCTTTGCACATCCCGAATGGGGATATGTCGTACACGGCATTTTGGATGACCAGAAGAAAAACGGTAAATCTTACCGCGATGTGCACGTTATCGGCGATATTGACGATCTCGAAGAAGTACTTGCTTCCAACTCTTTTGATGAAATTGCGATCACTCTTGGCATTGATCAGTACAAACGGCTCGAAGGAATTGTGGCAATTACGGAAAAATCCGGTGTTCATACAAAATTTATCCCGGATTATAATAATATCATTCCGACACGTCCTTACACGGAAGATCTTGACGGTCTGCCGGTCATTCACGTGAGAAATGTACCGCTTACCAACTCCTTTAATAAATTTATCAAACGTACCGTAGACATCATCGGATCGATCTGTTTGATCATCTTGTTCTCCATTCCGATGCTCGTTGTCGCCATTTTGGTAAAGGCAACTTCCGAAGGACCTCTGATCTTTAAGCAGGAACGAATCGGACTTGGCGGAAAACCATTTTTAATGTACAAGTTCCGTTCGATGGCAGTACAGAAGGCTACGGAAGAACAGAAAGCCTGGACAACCCCAAACGATCCGCGTGTTACACCGGTTGGCAAATTTATCCGTAAAACCAGTTTGGACGAGCTTCCACAGTTTTTTAATGTATTAAAAGGAGATATGAGTCTTGTCGGTCCAAGACCGGAACGGCCATTTTTCGTAGAGAAGTTTAAAGAAGAAATTCCACGCTATATGATCAAGCATCAGGTCCGCCCGGGTATCACCGGCTGGGCACAGGTCAATGGCTATCGTGGTGACACTTCGATCCGCATGCGCATCGACTGCGATCTGTACTATATCGAAAACTGGACATTGATGCTGGACATCAAAATCCTACTGCTCACGGTAGTGACCGGATTTATCAATAAAAATGCATATTAATACAAAAGGGCTCCCCGATAAAGGGAGCCCTTTTCGCAAAAAGAGTGTATCTAATTATCTAATCCAACTTTTTGTCAATAAACTCATCCCAGCGTCCGTCGTCATCATCCTCTTCGTCATCCTCGCCAAATTCCTCTTCATCGAGCATTTCGTCAAAAGCATCTGAAATGGCATCTAATGTCTCATCATCCTCAATCTGAAGAAGTGTGATCTCCGGCTGATCGCCTTCTGTGTCAATCTGAATCCCGAAGAAATAAATCTCCTCGATGCTTTCGTCGACCGGTGTCAGGGCCGCATAATCATCGCCGTTCCACTCAAAGATATATATCACTTCACATTCCAATGTAGATCCATCTTCCAATTCAAGGGAAACCTGCATTTCCTCGATGTCGCTCAAATCAAAATCAGACATTTCTGTACCTCCTGAAAATATTATAATATAGAGATGATAACATACTTTATCACTACTGTCAAACACGGAATATTTTTTCATATTTAGTTGTTGAAACACGGAAAACGTGATACACTTAAATCAATACAACACTTTAACATTGGAAAGGACACTTTAGGATATGAAATTTGCAGCACAATTTATGCAGTTTATGGTTCTGATTCCGGCAGCAATACTCTGCTTCCTTCCTATGAAGGACCAGTTGACTTCACCACCCAAAAAAATCATAGCAAGGATTTGGCTGGTACTTACCATTCTGATTCCTGTAAGTGCATTGATTTTCATGGCAGGCAATTTCCCCGCCAATTATGTCATGCTTCCGGACATCGCGATACTTTACCTGTTTTACCACCGCTCGCTCAATACCCATTGGGCCACCAGCGCCTCGGTATTTTTAATGGTAACCGCACTGATGTCCTTTCCTCCAAATATCGCGCTCTGCATCGACTGCCAGATTCACCCGCAGGAGACACTGCTCTCCCCCTGTCTTGTAGCGACCTCTGTACAATTTGCCATCAGCGTCGTATTTGTCCTGCTTTACTTTCTCATCTTTAAAAATCATTTCAGCGAATTGATCAATTCCCTGAATTCTGCGTATGTATGGAGTACGACATTGCCGGTGCCTCTCATTTTCATCCTCTTAAATATTATGATGCAGCCTCAAAAGTACGAAACAATGCACGTAAACCGGGTGTACCGAATGTATGTTGCCTATCTGCTTTTGGCTTTTTTCCTATTTAATGTCATCTACCTGATCTTCTATCTGGTGGCTGTCATTTTGCTCCGAAATGCAAAAACAGAAGAACGCGTAAGGCTTTTTGAAATGCAGGAGAGCCAATATCTCGCCCAGCAGCGATACATTACAGAATCCGCCAAACAACGCCATGATTTCCGTCAGCAACTCCACAGTCTGGCTCAAATGGCGCAAAATAAAGAATACGATGCGCTGACCAGCCATCTTGCCAATTGTGTCGCAGCAATCCCGGAATCTCCGACATGTTACTGCCGCAACATTCCGGTCAATGCGCTGTTAAATTATTATGATCATTTATTTGCCTCGCAGGGAATTACCAAAAAGTGGAGCATTCAGATCCCGGCAGAATGCCTCGTCAATGATACGGAACTTTGCAGTCTGATCGGCAATATTCTGGAAAATGTATCTGCCGGCTGTCTGACACTTCCCGACGCGGAAAACCGGCTGCACACGCTCAATATTTGCTTGAAAAACGGCTCTTTTCTGGCTATCAGATCAGAAAACCGATTTGACGGCAAAGTCGATATCAAAAACGGCCATTATCTTTCCACCCGCAATGGCGGTTCCGGCATCGGTCTGCGTTCAATCCAGGCGATTGCTGAAAAACACGGTGGAATGGCTTATTTTTCACACACCACGGATACCTTTACGATAAAACTGATTATAAAAATTTTACCGTAGGTTACTTGACATTTTGTATCATTTTTACTACAATATGTTATCAAGGTCAAAGAAAGGATGAGTGATATACTATGAATTTTTCTTACAAAACAAAAGGCACCTGTTCCAGACAGATCGATCTTGAGATCAACGACAACATCGTAACAAATGTTGTATTTTACGGCGGATGTGACGGGAATCTGAAAGCCATTCCACGTCTGGTCGATGGCTGGACTGCCGATCAGATCGCCGAAAAGTGCAGCGGCGTTCTGTGTGGTTTTAAAAACACATCCTGCGCTGACCAGTTAGCACATGCCGTTTTGGCGGCAAAAGAAGCCGAGCAGGCTGAAAAGGCATAATTTTATTATGCCACCCCGTGTGTTCGAAACCATCCACACGTAAAACAAAACTAAGGAGACTTTTTATTATGCAAAAAAACACAAACAAAATCATTTTTATCTGTCAGGCAGCGATGATCGCTGCCCTCTACGTGGTGTTGACGTATGCCATCAACGCTTTTAACCTCGCCAGCGGAGCGATTCAGGTCCGTGTTTCCGAGGCACTTACCATTTTACCATTTTTCACACCGGCAGCGATCCCCGGACTTGCGATTGGATGTTTTATCGCCAATCTATCCACCGGCGCGGTCATTTTAGACGTGATCTTTGGTACTTTGGCGACACTTCTCGGTGCATTGGGAACCTACGCCCTGCGCAAGTACAAATGGCTCGCTCCATTACCCCCAATTATTTCCAATACAATCATTGTACCATGGGTACTCCGCTTTGCCTACGGCATCGACAGCGCAATCCCTTATATGATGCTGACAGTGGGAATCGGCGAAGTCCTTTCCTGCGGCATTTTGGGTATGCTTTTATTATTTGCACTCAGAAAATTCGACAAAAATATCTTTAAAGCGCATTGATTTTTCTTTCTTCAAAGGGTATAATGGAATCCGAATGTTTGTAGAATTGCGAGAGCAGTTTACTGCGAAGCAATTCGTTGATGTCATCGACATCCGATCAGGGTCATACCAGGAGGCACTCATGAAAAAACGTGTATTACTGACTGGGATTATACTCTTTCTCGTTGTGGCCGCCGGAATCGTGATGGTTCGTTTCCGGAAGCCGCAGCATACCAGTCAAACGAATAATTCCGATACTTATGAATATTACTATAATAATGAAGACGAAGAAGAGGAGGATTCTCTTTTGCCCGAGAATTTGGACTCTATATTGGCAGATAACAAAACAGTGCCTTTGGACACCATTCCAAGCAGTACTACAGTTTTAGTCAATCGCAAATACCTTCTTCCTTCCACCTATATTCCCAAAAATTTGGTGGTTCCCAATGTTGATTTCAGCTTTTCCTATGTCAATGACAAACGAAAAATGCGCAAAATTGCTGCGACATCATTGGAAAAATTGTTTGCGGCAGGCGAGAAAAAGGGAATTAAACTATATGGCGTTTCCGGTTATCGTTCGTATACAAGACAAAAAGAAATTTATGATCGAAATGTCGCCACCCGCGGAAAAGCAGCTACCGATGCCGTCTCCGCGATGCCGGGAAGCAGCGAGCATCAGACCGGGCTTACAATTGACGTCTCCGCACAAAGTGTAAGTTACCGGCTCGACCAGAGTTTTGGCGATACCAAAGAAGGAAAATGGCTTGCCAAACATTGTCACGAATATGGATTTATCATCCGTTATCCTTACGATAAGGAAAAAATTACCGGTTACAGTTACGAACCATGGCACATCCGCTATGTCGGAACAACCGTCGCCGCGTATTTATATAAAAACAATCTGACATTAGAAGAATATTATGGTGTTACTTTGAAGGATATGGAGGACAGCAGCAAACCGGAAACCAGTGTTGATGTCGAAGATCCGGATTCTGTTGTATATGCGACTCCAAAGCCGACAAAGAAACCAAAAGATAAGAAAAAGGACAAAAAAGACAAGAAGGCAAAAAGCAGTGCAAAACCGAAAAGCACGAAGGCACCCAAAGATGTCCCGGCTGCTTCTTTTACACCAGTGCCAACAACTCCAAATCCACCTATCGTCTCCTCTGCTCCAGCGGCAACAGATCCACCGACGCCGGCTCCTACTGAGCCACCGGCTGCCACAAACCCGCCTGCAGAAGAATCTTCTGCTCCTGTAAACCCGTCAAACGAATGAAAGAAAGGATATTATAGCAAATGAGAACTATATTGATTGTTTTACTGTATCTACTTGTATGTATCATCAGCATTCCGCTTCTCCTGATCGAATGCGTGGTACGAAAAATCAGCGAAAAAGCAGCGGCCGCTTTCGCCATCCGCATTGTGTGGATTGCCTTCAACGTAGCCATGTTTGTCTCCGGATGTAAAAAACACATCAAGGGACTGGAAAATATCCCAAGAGACACACCGGTTATGTTTGCCGCCAATCACCGTAGTTTTTATGATATTCTGCTGGCGTACTCTTCCATCGCATCGCAGCATATCCAGGTTGCTTTTATTTCCAAGATTGAGATCAAGAAATTTCCTATGATTGCACAATGGATGTATTTCCTGAACTGCTTATTTATGGATCGCGGCAATATGAAACAGAATATGAACGTGATCCTGAAAGCCATTTCATTAGTAAAAGAGGGTTATTCTATATACATTGCGCCAGAGGGAACCCGTAATGCTACCGACACCCTTCTTCCTTTTAAAGAGGGAAGCATGAAGATCGCCACAAAGACGAAAATTCCTATTATTCCGGTCTGTATCAAGGGAACGGAAGAAATCATGGAAAATCATCTTCCTTGGATCCATGGCGGTAATATTTACATTGAATACGGCACACCGGTTTATCCGGATCAGCTCGAAGCCGACGATAAAAAACACATCGGTGCTTACGTTCAAAACATCATTCAGCAGATGTATGACAAGTAACTTCTTGCACAATCGTATAAAAAATGTTAATATAATACTTAGGCACCGCAAATCTGTGCCAAATTTAGAAAAAGTGAGGTAACCATAATTATGAAAACCGCATTGATCGTAATGGGTATTATCCTTGCCGTACTCATTATCGTATTTATTGTTTTATCTATTGTTGGAAAGAAACTTCAGGCAAAGCAGGAAGCATCCCAGGAACAGATGAAAGAAGCATCCCAGATCGCTTCCATCCTGGTCATTGACAAGAAAAGGATGAAGTTAAAAGAAGCCGGACTTCCAAAGATGATCGTAGACAACACACCAAAATATCTCCGTGGATCTAAAATCCCGGTTGTAAAGGCAAAAATCGGTCCAAGAATCATGACATTGATGTGTGACGAAAAGATTTTTCCTCTGCTTCCGGTAAAGAAAAGCGATATTTCTTGTCTCGCCAAACAACTTCCGCCTTTACTTCTTCCGTATCAGCTACATAGGTAAAAACACCTTTTCCTTCGTGACTTGTCCGGAATGTCGAAACTACCTCTTTTTCCTTATTCAGGATACAACCGGAGACATCCACCGGATTACCGAAAGCATCGGTCGCTTCAAAGGCAACCCGCACCGGGACATCGCGAATCAACGTTCCGCCCTCAGGATAAAAGCGGAGATTCAGTTTCTTTTCTTTCCTGGTCTTTTCCCTTTTCTGCGGATACTTTCCCGGATGTCGGCAAATTTCTTTTTGGGTATAATCGCCTTCTGAATCCGGTTTGTCGAACACCGGGAAAATACGTGAGAAGACTGTTGCCTCTCCAAAGTTCAACATATATTTGGTATAAGCACGTACCTCATAAAAACCGGAATAGAAAGGTAAGTGCGTCAACGTAAAATTCCCCTGGCAACGACCGTTGCGGATTGGTAAAATCTGCCGGGAGACAATCTCGCCTCCAGGATTCAGTAATTCCACATACAACGTCTTGCTCCACACTGTAGGCCGATTGAATTCGGAAGTCACGACATAACACTGAAACCAAATCTGATCGCCCTGATAATAGCTGGTATTATCAAAATGCAGATATACCTTTTCCTGAGGCAAAGCCTTTCCAAACTGGTCTAAGGCAGAGACAAAACCCTGTAAGCGGACAGCAATACTGTCCGGAATCGGATATGCGTAAACCGAAACAAACCAAAGAAAGCCCAGCAATCCGATACCTCGTCTTATAAACTTACATAAAGACATCGTCGTTTATTTAATCGCTTCTTCCAATTGTTTCTTCAGTTCTTCCATCTTCTCCGGCGAAGCCGCTACTTTCTGACGTATCTTTCCATCTTTACCAATGATTACGCAATGTGGAATATACAAGGCTCCATTCGAACCAAACGTATCATAAATCTCCTGCTTGAAAGCCTCTTGAATGCGAATATGTTCCCCTTTCAGGTCATAATGAGCAGCCATCTTCTTCCATTTCTCTTCGGCTTCCGGATTATCAATCGAGAGATACAGCAAAACAATATCTTTTTCCTGAGCATATTCCTGCAACGGCTTTACAAAAGCAAAGGAATCACGGCAAGGACCACACCACGTTACCCAAATGTCCATAAAGATAACTTTCCCTTTATACGGTGCGATAATATCCTGGAAAGTTTTCGCTTGTGAGACATCCGGGAAATGAAGATCTTCCGGAATCCGGGTTTGGTTAAATGCCCGGTTCTTTTCCATTGCTTCCTGCACCAGCGGTTGCCAGGAAGTTTCCGGATATAATTGCAGGAAACGTTCGGCATAAACCGGCATCTTCGGATCGTTCATCTGCCTTTCCTGATCTTCCAGAAAAAGCAGAGCCATGGCTGCCTCTTGTGCCTTGCCCTGTAAACGATGTTCAAAATCGTAATACATCAAACCGATACCTTTTCCTACACCTTCCGGAATCGATTCCTGACGCATATAATATCGGATACCAATTTCATTGGAAGCCACATCGTAAAAGGCCGGACTGAAAGTACTGTTCGGATTATCCGGGATACAAAAGGCCGTCATCTGATCCAACTCGGTAAACCAATTCTGCCTTGTCGCTTCCGATGCCTGATAAAATGCACCCATCGTCTGGTTCTGAAAAGCCAGCAACAACTGCATCCGTATATCTTGCCGGGCTTTTTCCTGTAAGTCTTCATCCAAACCCGTCAATTGCGATTCCAGAGAGACTGCATCATCTTTCAGTTTTTGGGCTACAGATGTCGCTACAGTATCTTTAGCAATCTGCCAACGGTCGCCACGGTGGGCACGCAAATCCCATACAGCGGCATTCAGTCGATTGAGCAATCGGGAAACGGCTACTGCCTTCTCATCCACTCCCTGGATAGTCAAAGGTTCTTGAGCCGTTGCATCTACATCCAATTGTATTTTTCCTCCTTTCGATATAACCGAACCCAATACCGCTTTTCCATACAAAATGAAATTCACCCGTTCATAATCTTCAACCGGTAACGTCAATGTAAATGTACTATCGCTTTGGATTTGTAACGTATCGATCGTTTTCGTATTCATCATGCCTGCGATAGATTGCTGGTAAACGATCATTCCACCGTTCAAGTTCCGCACGGTTCCGGTGATTTGGATTTCTTTCTGATCCGAACAAGACAATAGGGCTGTTCCTAAAAGAAGAACACAAACGGACTTCGGCATTTTTCTACTCCAATTCATGGTATCTCTATTTCATGGCTTAAATTTAGAGCCTGTTAAAAAATGATTGAAATCTTTTTCTAAAGAAGTTTCCGTATTAGTCGGATTATTTCTTTTTTAAAGTGACCAAACTTAAAAAAATGTATCAAACTGATTTAACGGAAACCGAGTGCAATATATAACAAAAGTGTTGAACCTGCAAGAAAGAGGAAATATGATTCGCGACTGATTTGGAACGCCATATTTTACTTAGTTAAGACCGGTTGTCAATGGTGGATGCTTCCCCTAGACTTTTCCAGGTGGCAGTTGGTCTATTACTACTATCGTAAATGGGCTTCCCAATTAAACTTTGGTCACCATAGCCAATATGCATGACAGAAAAGCCGCATACTTACTGATAACAGAGAGGGAATTCCTAAATAAATACAAAGAAAAACAGTAACAGCCGATTTATTTTATTTGTCCGCATCTCCTTGCAGCATTGACCAAAAGCCTGTATCTTTGTAAACTATATATAATTAGGAATATGGCAAGACGCTCAGAATACAGAGGCACAGATAGATCCAGAGCCCCTCGAAGACGTAAAGTTACAGTGAAAGAAGAGAATACGTTACTTCCTTTCCTGTTCGGTCTTTTAAACGAACAAAGTAAAAGTTCAGTCAAGGCACTACTCGCCCACGGACAGATTTCAGTCAATGGCACGGTAACCTCCCAGTTCAACACGCCGCTCACACCGGGCGACGAGGTGTTAATCAGCTACGAACGGGGAAAAGTCGAGTTCAACAATCCACTGCTCACAATTGTTTGGGAAGACGACGACCTGATAGTCGTAAACAAGAAAGAAGGCTTACTTTCGGTTTCCAGCACGCGCGTGAAGGAACGGACAGCTCTTCATCTGCTCAGCGAATATGTCAAGAAGACAGATCCACGTAACAAGATATTCGTGCTCCATCGCCTGGATCGCGACACTTCGGGGCTGATGATGTTCGCCAAGAATCTGCAAGTGCAAAAGGCATTGCAATCGAACTGGAACTCTGCCATCACGGCACGCACATACGTGGCCGTAGTGGAAGGACGCCCTGAAAAAGATTCCGACCTGATCGTCTCCAACTTGACCGAAAATGCAAAGATGCAGGTGTATGTGACAGCCGAAGGAGACGGGAAAGAGGCGATCACCCGCTACCGCCTGCTGCACAGCAACGGAGCCTACTCGCTGTTGGAACTCGACCTGGAGACAGGACGCAAGAACCAGATACGCGCACAGATGCAATCAATCGGACACTCCATCGCCGGCGATTACAAGTATGGTGCGGAGACAGATCCTACCGGACGGCTGATGCTTCACGCCCGACGGCTCAACTTCATTCATCCGGTAACTGGCGAAGAGATGCATTTCGAAACACGCATTCCTGACAAATTTACCTCTTTAGCTAAATAACAAAAATAGTAAAAATAATATGAAGAAGCTCTTTAGTACCTTGATGTTGGTGCTTGTCGCACTGACCGTACAGGCACAGATTCTCCAGCCTGTAAAATGGAAGATACAACTGAACGACTCCGGCTCCGCAGAGAAAGAGATCGTTTTTACCGCTACTGCCGATAAAGGCTGGCATTTGTATGACCAGGACTTGCCGGAAGGAGGCCCTGTCTCCACTTCGTTCACATTCGAGACACTGAAAGGAGCCGAGCTGATCGGCAAACCGACTTCATCTGTCAAACCGACCACCGTATACGACGAACTGTTCGCCATGAACCTGCGTTGGTATCCGGGGACCGTTTCGTTCACCCAAAAGTTCAAAGTGACTGACCCGGCCAAGTTCAAAGCCGAAGGTGAAGTGGAATTTATGGCTTGCAACGACGAGACTTGTCTGCCCCCCGATCGCGTCAGTTTTTCGTTCGACAAAAAGAATATAAAGATGACAGCCGCCGCCGAAACAGTGGTCGAAAAACCGGAAGTCGAACAAGACGATGTGACAGCCGTGCAGCCGGATACTGAAAAAGTGGTGGAAGAAGTGGCCGAGCTGAAGGCTCCCGCCCCTGTTACCAACAAGGACAAAGCAGAGAACAGACCAGTCCGCACCTCCAACGAGCTGACCGACGACGCTGCCCTCTGGACTCCTGTCATCGACCAATTGAAGGCATTCGGCGACACGACGGTTTCAGCAACCGACACATCTTGGTTGTTCATCTTCTTCGCCGGTTTCCTGGGTGGATTGATCGCCTTGCTGACACCTTGCGTATGGCCGATGATCCCGATGACGGTCAGCTTCTTCCTCAAACGGACGAAGGACCGCAAGAAGGCGATACGAGATGCGATGACGTACGGACTTTCAATCATTGTGATTTATCTGGTGATGGGATTGCTGATTACGGGTATATTCGGGGCAAGTGCGCTGAACGACCTGTCGACGAATGCGATCTTCAATATCATATTCTTCTTGTTGTTAGTAGTCTTCGCCATCTCTTTCTTCGGGGCATTCGAAATGGTATTACCCTCTTCCTGGACGAATAAACTGGACACGAAGGCGGATTCGACGACGGGCATTATCAGTATTTTCTTCATGTCGTTCACGTTGGTGTTGGTTTCCTTCTCTTGCACAGGTCCGATTATCGGGACTTTGCTGGTACAGGCTGCTTCGATGGGAACGGCGGTAGGACCGGCCATCGGCATGTTCGGTTTCGCTTTGGCATTGTCTATTCCGTTCAGCCTTTTCGCCATCTTCCCGAACATGCTGCAAAGCATGCCGAAATCCGGAGGCTGGCTGAACTCCGTCAAGGTGGTGTTAGGCTTCCTTGAACTGGCACTGGCGCTGAAGTTCCTTTCGGTTGCCGACCTGGCTTACGGATGGCGCTTGCTGGACCGCGAAGTGTTTATCGTGCTTTGGATCGTGATCTTTATCCTGTTGGGTTGTTACCTGTTGGGTAAGATCAAGTTCAGCCACGACAGCGACCTTTCGTACGTATCCGTGCCGCGCCTGTTCATGGCGATCATTTCTTTCTCTTTTGCCGTTTATATGGTTCCGGGCCTTTGGGGGGCTCCTCTAAAAGCGATCAGTGCTTTCGCTCCTCCCTTGTACACTCAGGATTTCAACCTGTACAACAGTGAAGTGCATGCTGCTTTTGACGATTACGAAACCGGTATGGCTTATGCCAAGAAGGTGAACAAGCCGGTCATGATCGATTTCTCCGGTTTCGGTTGCGTGAACTGCCGCAAGATGGAAGCATCCGTTTGGACCGACCCGAAAGTGAAACAGATATTGGAAAATGATTATGTCTTGATCACCTTGATGGTCGATGATAAGACGAAGCTGCCGCAGCCGATCACAATCGAAGAGCATGACAAGACTCGCAAATTGAAAACAATCGGCGACAAATGGAGTTACTTGCAACGTAGTAAGTTCGGTGCAAACGCCCAACCGTTTTACATTCTGCTGAATGCCGAAGGCAAACCGCTCGGCCCGTCGTATGCATTTAACGAAAGTGTCCCCGACTATATCAAATTCCTGGAAAACGGGCTGAAGGTATTTAAAGACCAAGAAAAGAATAAATAACATCTTATAGGCTGTGTGTTAAAAAGATAGAGAATTCAATCTCTTGCCGGGGGATGAATTCCCCGGCAAGAGAAAGATGAAATTTGACACACCTCCTTCTTCTCCAACCAAACAACTAAAAATGGCAACAAAACAAGAAAAGATGGAAGCCTTCGGACAGCTGCTCGACATTCTGGACGAGCTTCGTGTGAAATGTCCGTGGGACCGTAAGCAAACGAACGAAAGTCTTCGCACAAATACGATCGAAGAGACTTACGAATTATGCGATGCCATCATGAAAGATGACAACAATAACATCAAAAAAGAATTGGGCGACCTGCTCCTGCACATTGTCTTCTATGCCAAGATCGGTGAAGAAAAAGCGGCGTTCGACATCAAAGACGTGTGCGACAGCCTTTGCCAGAAACTGATCTACCGCCATCCGCATGTCTTCGGAAACGCTCAGGCCGAAACAGCCGGCAAGGTTGAACAGAGCTGGGAACAACTCAAACTAAAGGAAAAAGGCGGCAACAAGACAGTTCTCGAAGGTGTCCCCACTTCACTTCCTTCCGTAGTCAAAGCTCACCGCATCCAGGACAAAGCCCGCAACGTGGGTTTCGACTGGGAACAACGCGACCAGGTCTGGGATAAGGTGCACGAAGAGTTTACCGAACTGAAGACTGAAATCGACAAGATGGATGCAGATAAGATGGAAGCAGAGTTCGGAGACCTGTTCTTCAGTCTGATCAACGCAGCCCGCCTTTATAAGATCAATCCGGACAATGCCTTAGAACGCACAAACCAGAAATTCACCCGCCGTTTCAACTATTTGGAAGAGCATACTATCAAAGAAGGCAAGTCGTTAAAGGATATGTCTTTGGAAGAAATGGACCGGATCTGGAACGAAGCAAAAGCGAAAGGGTTATAAAAACAAAAGGGGAACCGACATCACGTCGCCACCCCTCCCTTAACTTAAACGCCAAAACTAAATCTAAACAAAAAACACAAATAATGATAATATTTTATTTCTTTCTATTCTCTTCTTTTCTATCGTCTCCTCCTCTCATAAATTCCCGCGCAAACTTTCCTTCCGCACGTTTATATCTATAAAGTTTCTTTGGAGACAATATCTTTTTAAACTTTTCATAATACTCCTTTTCCAACTGTGCCTGCCTCATGTTCACGCTCACACACTCATCAATCACCTTCAGGTAATCAGCATCGGTTGCATTTTCATTATGCTTTAAATCTTTGGATAGTTTACGACATTCACGACCGGCCTCAAACATCTTTTCTTGCAGTTCGTTACAAAGAGGTATAAATGATGCTGCCTCTTCCGGGGTTAACCCCATCTCTGCCGTAATAAAAGCATTCTTCTTAGCAAAGAACGCTTCTCTATCAAAATTGCGATGCTGTTTCCCACTTTGAGCGTGAGCACTGAATGAGAACACAACTGAACACGCCACAAATGTAATAAAAAATATTTTATTCATACAAGCATTCTTTCAAAAATATTTTGTCAAACTTTATTTTTTTTCAATTTATTCGGTTTTCCCTATTTCTTCTGCCAATATATAACCGGCATATTGCTCTTCCAGGTACTCCAAGTATTCTTCATCCTCGGCCGCTTGCAAAGCAGAAACTGAGGCTGGAGACACTTCTGTTTTTACGAGTAGCGAGTCGGTTTTCGCCGCTTTATCTTCGGGTCCGACCAAAACTTTAAAAAACAACCCCAATCCGGCAAAAACGGCTGCCATATATAACCAGGGACGAACACGATCCATCAAGGAAACCTTTTTCACCTCCTCTTCAGGCTCTCTTTCGGGAAGCTGACTCATAATGTTTGCCGTCAATCCCTCCATATACCCCTCAGGTACAGTAAAAGGATTTTTCCCTTTAAGACGGTCCAGATTGTTTTGTTCTGTTTTCATATCATCTCTCTTTTATGTTCTTTTGACAAATGGTAACACGAAAGGTTTAAATGTCTTTTGTTAAAAACTCCTCTACTTTCTTCACCGCATGATGATAGGAAGCTTTTAAAGCGCCTACGGAAGTTCCGAAAATCTCAGACATATCTTCATATTTCATATCGTCAAAATATTTCATATTAAAAACGGCACGCTGTTTCTCCGGCAATGTCAGGATGGCTTTCTGCAGTTTCATCTGTGCGGCATCCCCGTCGAAATATTCGTCTCCTTTCAGGCGCTCCAGCAAAAACACGTCCGTATCGTCAATCGAGACATTGTTCTGCATACGCTGGCGGTTCAGAAAGGTTATACATTCGTTTATCGCAATCTTATACAACCAAGTCGACAACTTCGCCTCTCCCCGAAAATAGTCGATATTCATCCAGGCTTTCAGGAATGTATTCTGCAATAAGTCGTTGGCATCGTCATGGTCCAACACCATCTTTCGTATCTGCCAATACAACTTCTCCCCGTAGAAATTGACAACCTGCGCGAAGGCATCACGTTGATGCGCCGGATCACGTAATTGTTTTATTATCTCTTCCTCTATATATTGTTGCATTCCTACTCACTAATTTGGGGTAAATATAAGAAAATAATCATTATCTCCTTCCGTTCCCCTTCTATAAGAGACGGAAATAATGGTTCAAAGTTTAATCGAACCTCATAAGGGAATATAAAAAAAGCGGACAACCATATAAGTCATCCGCTTTGAAGTGCCCAGAACAGGACTCGAACCTGCATGCCTCTCGACACACGCACCTGAAACGTGCGCGTCTACCAATTCCGCCACCTGGGCAATTCAGCACTTTTCAGTGAAGCAATCTCTCTTGATTGCGGTTGCAAAGGTAGCAACTTTTTTGAAACTGCCAAACTGTAACCATACTTTTTAAATAAAAAAACGGCCACCTCCCTTTCGGGAAGCAGCCGTTTCAGATTTTATGCTTATGGGAAGAATTACATCATACCGCCCATGCCACCCATACCCGGGTTCATGGCAGGAGCTGCCGGAGCTTCTTCTTTCTTTTCAGCGATCACACATTCCGTAGTCAGGAACATACCAGCAATAGAAGCGGCATTTTCCAAAGCTACACGTGTTACCTTAGCAGGGTCGATTACACCGGCTGCACACAAGTTTTCATACTTGTCTGTACGGGCATTGTAACCAAAGTCACCCTTACCTTCTTTTACTTTCTGAACAACTACCGCACCTTCTTTACCAGCGTTGGCTACGATCTGGCGCAACGGTTCTTCGATAGCGCGTTTAACGATTTCGATACCGGTTGTTTCGTCTTCGTTTTCACCCTTCATGCCTTCCAACGTTTCGATAGCACGGATGTAAGCGACACCACCACCAGGAACCGTACCTTCTTCGATAGCAGCACGAGTTGCATGCAGAGCATCGTCGACACGGTCTTTCTTTTCTTTCATTTCAACTTCAGAAGGAGCACCTACATACAGTACGGCAACGCCACCGGCCATCTTAGCCAGACGTTCCTGCAATTTTTCCTTGTCATAGTCGGAAGTCGTATTTTCAATCTGAGTCTTGATCTGTCCGATACGAGCCTGAATAGCTTCCTTATCACCTGCACCGTTTACGATAGTAGTCGTATCTTTGTCTACCGTAACCTTTTCAGCCGTACCCAGCATATCCATTGTAGCACCTTCCAGCTTCAAGCCTTTTTCTTCGGAGATCACAACACCACCTGTCAGGACAGCAATATCTTCCAACATAGCTTTACGACGGTCACCGAAGCCCGGAGCCTTAACAGCACAGATCTTCAAAGAACCACGCAAACGGTTTACAACCAAAGTTGCCAAAGCTTCGCCTTCAATATCTTCAGCGATAATAAGTAATTCCCGGCCGCCTTGGACGACTTTTTCAAGTACAGGCATAATATCCTGAATCATAGTAATTTTACGGTCTGTGATGAGTACGAGCGGGTTGTTAAGAACTGCTTCCATTTTATCAGGATCTGTTGCCATATAAGGAGAAATATAACCGCGGTCAAATTGCATACCTTCAACAGTCTCCAGACAGGTTTCCATAGTTTTGGATTCTTCAACAGTAATAACACCGTCGTCGCCGACCTTTTCCATAGCGTCAGCAATCAGACCGCCGATTTCTTCATCAGCTGCGGAAATAGATGCAACCTGAGCTTTAGCTTCTTTAGTCTCAACCTTTTTAGACACAGCCTGCAGTTCTTCTACCAAAACGTCAACAGCTTTTTGAATACCTTTTTTCAGCACCATTGGATTAGCGCCGGCAGCAACATTGCGCATGCCCTCACGAACCATAGCCTGTGCCAAAACAGTAGCAGTGGTAGTACCGTCACCTGCAACATCGTTAGTTTTTGTAGCAACTTCTTTTACAAGCTGCGCACCCATATTTTCAAACGGATCTTCAAGTTCAATATCACGGGCAATAGTTACGCCATCGTTAGTAATAGTTGGCGCGCCAAATTTCTTTTCGAGCACTACATTACGTCCTTTAGGACCAAGGGTTACCTTTACTGCATCTGCTAATGCATTGACACCGCGTTCTAAACTACGGCGAGCTTCTTCGTTAAATTTTATTTCCTTTGCCATTTCAAATACACTCCTTTATATTTCACTTTTTTAGTAAAAATCATTACTTAGAGAACAGCAAGCACATCGCGTTCGCTGAGGATCAAATAATCTTTACCGTCATATTTAAATTCAGTTCCGGAATATTTTGCAAATACAACCTCATCGCCAGCTTTAACTTCAGGAGCGACACGAGTACCGTTATCCAGCACTTTACCTGCGCCTACGGCAACGACCTTACCAGTTTGCGGTTTCTCTTTAGACGCCGTATCCGGCAAATAAATACCGCTGGAAGTTTTTTCCTCTTTTACTGTAAGTTCTACAACGATGTGATCTGCTAATGGTTTCAACATTTTCAAGTCCCCTTTCAGATGCCTATATAAATTTTTTATTTTTCTTTTGTTAGCACTCATTATTGTCGAGTGCTAATTACATTTATTATTATATCCGTTTCCTAAAAAAATGCAAGACAATTCCTGTAAAAATTTTTGACAAAAAAGTGAAAAATTCACGCAGCCTTTAAATTCCTCCTGCGTGAATTTTTTATATTTATTTATTTTTTAATG